>Ga0164292_10000168_pt1 | contig 45098 bp, 48 predicted proteins | sample GEODES117metaG_FD_111486 | JGI IMG/M metagenome (GOLD analysis project Ga0164292, IMG submission 111486) | Eutrophic lake water microbial communities from Lake Mendota, Wisconsin, USA - GEODES117 metaG | ecosystem: Environmental > Aquatic > Freshwater > Lake | place: USA: Lake Mendota... | reverse complement strand
TCTAATGCTACCGATAAACCAAAATCAACAATACCTTCTAATGCTACCGATAAACCAAAATCAACACTTTCTTCTAATGCTACCGATAAACCAAAATCAACAATACCTTCTAATGCTACCGATAAACCAAAATCAACAATACCTTCTAATGCTACCGATAAACCAAAATCAACACTTTCTTCTAATGCTACCGATAAACCAAAATCAACACTTTCTTCTAATGCTACCGAACAACCAAAATCAACAATACCTTCTAATGCTATTGATAAACCTGATTCATTTAAATTATCTGGAATTACTACCAAAGAAATAAAGAATAATAAAATAATAGAAGATACTAACAAAGAAATAAAGAATAATAAAATAATAGAAGATACTACCAAAGAAATAAAAAATAATAAAATAACACAAAATATTAATAAAGAAAAAGTTAGTAAATCGACAATAAGTTTGATTAAAAATAAGATTTTAAATTTTTTGAGACAACTTAATATAATCAAATAATATAAATATATAAGTAGATGGTTATATTTATAATTTATACCCTTGAAGAATTAAAATGATACAAACTTAAATGAAATGGAACTTTGTTCAAGTTTATTAAGACAAAAAATGAATATTATAAATTATCGTATGTAAAATAAAGATTATTATAAAAAATTCTAAATTAATATAGATGTGGACTAATTTAGTTTTTTCAACAGTTAGTATTTATACTGTATTAAATACACCTCAAGCTACTGAAATATTTACACAAGTAATATCTACCTCTTTAAATGGTATCGCTAGTTCATTAAAATTAATGGCTTACTATAATTCAAATCAAACAATAAAGACATATATGGAAGAATTAGAATTAATGGATATTGAGATTAAATTAAAAGTAATAGATAGATGGTTAAAAAGTATTGATCATAATGATATAGAACCAAACTCATCATTAGATATTGTATATAAAGGATTAGCAGAGACTTGTCATCAATTGTCTAATCTAATCTATATTATTAATCATAAAATAACTTATCATAATAATTTATGGTTTAGTAGATGGAGAAGTATAAATATAGAAGATGAAATAAAAAAAATAGGACGATTATCTAAAATTTTATCAGATAGAATAATATTAATAAATATTATAGGAAATAAAAATAGTATAGAAAAAAAAAGTTATGAAATAAAAAAAAATGATTGTTCTTATATGAATTTGACAAATAAGGAATCTTCTAATATACAATTTAATAACATAGATAAAGTCATGCCTATGCATATTATTAGTGAACCTTATATAATGAAGTCAGATAAGCTAGATTATTCAACTATGGTGAACAATGAACCATCTAGAATGCTACTTAACAATTTGGATAAAGCCCAAATTGTTAATGAACCTTATCTGATGAAGTCAGATAAGCTAAATTATTCAACTATGTTGAACAATGAACCTGGTGAAACTAGACTGAATGATTTTACTATAATATAAAAACTTTTTTAACAATTAATATAATGGACATAAAAGAACACTTTGAATTAATATTAAATAAATATAAATTAAATAATTTATATAAAAAATATATTTTTTTATCAATGATGTCAACTGTTGTTAAAGAAAGTTTTTATTGGTTATTATTATATTTTAGCGATATTGTTAAGAATGAACCTAATAATATTACAAAGTATTCTTTAATATTAATAGGTGTATTTGGAATGAGTATTCCGATTGAACGCCAATATTCAAAAATTAGAGCCGAGTTAATAAAAGAATTACGTTTAGCTAATTATGATTATTTTAATAGTAAAATAGTAGCTCTTGATAAATACACTTTATTAAATTTTGATTTAGTAGAATATTACAATGTACTTGATCATTTTAGTGATAATATTCAAGAATATATTGCAAATCAAAAAAATAAATATGATATACCAATCCGATGTGTTACATTAATTATTATTGCAATGAATAAAAGATTTAATATGTTAATTGGATTATTTGTTTTATTTTATGGTGCTGTTAAATTTTTGAATGAAAATAAGATGGATATAGAACGTAAATTAACAGATGATTATTTTAAATATGAAACTACTAGTAGAAACTATTTAATAAATAGTAAGATATTTTTAATGAATGGAGATTTTAATACTGATTATCATACTACTAATTTAAATAAATATGAAAAGACGAATGAAAAAATATTAGAATTAAATAATGATTTAGATATGAAAGTGAATATATTAATGTTCATTTTTATATTAATAGTTATTAAGATGAAAATAGATGACTTGAATTATACTGACTTTTTCTATTACTTTTTAATTGTATATGATGTTGAATTTATTTCAAATAAAGTCAATGAGTATTATAAGAATAAAATTAATTATAATAAGATGCAAGAACGTTTAAAATTTTTAAATAGTTATAATGAAAAAATAATATCATCAAAATATCCCAAGAATAAACTAACTTCTATTAAAATAAATAAAATAGTACATAAATTACCTAAATTAGAAACTACAAAACCAATAATTATTAATGAAAATGATCATATCTTAATTAATGGAACATCTGGAAGTGGTAAAAGTTCATTATTATATATGTTTAAAGGTATAGTTAAACCAATAGTACTTGATATACAACCTAATATTAATATTATTGCTGCTAATACATATTTAACTTTATCAAATCATAAGAGTTTATATGATGGTACACTTTATGATATAATTAGTAACTATAGTAAGAAACCAAATAGTAGATTAATTAAGTATGCTATTAAATTATCAAAGATAGACCATCGATTAGATGATACTTATACTAGTGTACGTAATATAATTAATATTGAAAAATTGAGTGGTGGTGAACGTATTCGATTAATTATTGCCAGATTAATTTATTCTATCAAGACAGGTAATTATTCTATTCTATTATTTGATGAGATTGATGAGAATTTGAATGATACTCTTGCTTTGGAAATAGCAAAAAACTTATTAGAAATATTTAATGACAAGATTATATTATATGTAACACATAATGAAAAAGTTAAAAACTTATTTAATAAACGTATAGTTATAGATAAGGGAGTTATTCAATAGTCTCATTTACAGGGAGCATTCATAATTACAAGTACTTGTAATTATTCATTTACAGGGTATTTTATATTAATAATACTATATTCTCTATCAACAAATTTCTTAATTTGTTCTGGTTTAACACCATTTTCTTCTAAGAAATTTTTATTCTTTAAAAGAAAATCAATAGATGCCTCTCTTTTATCTTTCATTTCACTATTTGTTAATATAATTTCATTATTTTTATATTTTAATAAGTAATCATTAACTTTTTTTTTGTATACTGAATCTATTTTTTCATACTCTTCATCCATATATTTATTAATCAGCTCTATATCAAGATTATTATCTATCATTTCTTTTTTAATTATTTCTAGATTCTCTAATTCTTTCAATTTGCGATTCCTTGCCATAATTATTATTCGAGGGACTCTTCCTGTTTTATTTTTAATAGTTTTTATTAATTTTTCCATTATATTAAATTATATAAAAATTAGATATTTAAGTCTATATATGAAAGTAAAATTTAGAAGAACTACAAATGATGATTTAGATGGTATCTTCATTTTACATACAAAATGTTTCTCACAAAATGATTGTTGGTATAAATCAGCAATTAAAAATTATTTACACAATGGTATAGTTTAGAATTAACTGATACTATGGAATTAATTGGAGTCGTATTACAAGGTAAAATTACTGCTTGTAATCAAGATTTTACAGATGATGTGTCATCACAATTTGCAGGTGATTCAGATATGAAAGGTTATATGAAAGATATTTTTGAACCAGTAAATAAAGATGGACAAGAATTTTATAATAATAAGTTACATTTAAAAGAACTAGAAGGAATTGTGATGATATGTATTGACCCAAAATATAGAGGAAAGGGATTAGCAAAAAAATTAATTGAGAAACATTTTAAGGATAATATAAATAAAATGGTTTGTCTAAATACTAGACGTTCAAATATTAATGCATATCAATTATATAAATCGATGGGATATACTCATATTGCATTCATAAAAAACAAATATTTTCTTCCAACTGAAGATTCTATTTATATGATAAAAGAAATATGTATGCTATAATAATGTTATCAGATAATAATGCGTATTTATTAGAATTAAAAACAATAAATATATTTAATTCCAATATATCAAAAGTATTTTTATTTAAGACTGAAGAAGATGCTTATAATTTTGCAATAAAATTAGAACCAACAATTAAAAAATATAATATTAATAATATGATAAACGCTGTACAAATTGGTACTATTTGGGAATCAAATCCATCTATATTTCCAAAATATATATGTGAAATAAAAAATATTCATAATAATATTATTACTAGTTTATTAAATGGCATCCATAATGATGGATCTTATATAATAAATTCTCTTTATAAAAGTTTAAAAATTAATAATATTATAATATGATATTTATAATATTAGATTTGACTTTACCCATTCTTTAATTAATTTATTAGTTTTGATTAATATATTGTTAATCCCATCAATATAATTACTATTATCCATATTATTTTCTTCATCATTAATTAATTGTAATGTACTATACATTACAATAATAATATTTTTTTCATATAATTTAATAACATTCTCGAATACTTCATCCATATTAATAGTATCTGACATATTTTTATCATCTATACTTTCGTTTGTTTCTAACATGTGTTTATACAATGTTATTACTTGGGTTACAGCATTACAATCAGAAGAACTATATGTTTTTAATAAATTATTTAATCCATCAATACTCATTTTTATAATAAGTTCATATAATTCTTTAGATAAAGGTGATTTTGATGATACTGATGGATTGTACCATTTAATAAATCTTTTTATTACTTGAAATAGAAAATATAAATCATCTTTCTTATCCGCATTATACCATCTGGAAATAGGTTGAATAAAAGTAGGTGTTTGTAAATATAGTATATTTTCTTGTATTGCTAATTTTGTACCAATAGGAGTACGACTTAATAATGAAAGTTGAATCATTGCTTGTAATGGTTCTAATATCATATCTATTTTTTCCTTTGGTTTATAAAAGTTTTTTATTTGATAACCATTTATTATATTACTCATACGCTATTAGATACTATAAAATAATTTTTTATATACTATTTTCATCTTATACATAGATTATTTATAATCACATAAGATAAATATCTCTAAAAATAATTAGTTAATTGGAATTTTATATTTTTCTAATAAAATTTGTATCTCATCTATTGGTTTAAATTTATATTTCAAACAAATATCAAAAAAGTTTGCAATCATCTTATGAAAATTATTTTTAATAATTTCATTTGTAAATGTACGTGTTAGTACTTTATTGAAGTTAGGGATATTAATATATGATGTAGGATTAGTAAGTACTAATTTATTTTCAAATAAAAGTTCAATAATATTATATCCTGATAGTTCTAGAAGATTCTTATTATATGGCGAATATATATTTAATGATTGTGTATATAAATCTGCAATAGATTGAGATATATTTGTAAAATTAATATCTAATTTTAATATCATAGATATCATTTTCATTTTATTTACTGATTTATAACGATTATTAGAAAAAATAGATTTAATATTATTTACATTGGGAATATTATTTAATTCTTCTTTTGACATTTTATTATATATATTGTAAAAATAATTAAATATATTAATAGAATCATACATAATTGCACTATATAATAGAAATGTATATTCTTTTATATTAATATTATTTTTCATAAAAATAGTAAGAGCTTCTATATTATCTTTCGCAATTATTTCAATTAAAATTTCATATTTACGATTTATTCCCATATCTAAAACATTAACAGTATCCATAAGACATTCAAAAACATATATACAATTTTCTAATAAACTTTTCTGAATTAATAGGAGAACTTTTAATTTTGTTTTATCTACTTTATCATATAAATATAAAAATAAATCTTTATCTTTAATACTACGATGTAATATATCATGTATGTGTATTTTATTTTCTAGTAATCTATCAATATAATATTTATTACTTTGATTCATCCCATTAATATAATATTCTATAGCAATAGATAGGGCTGAATTAGAAATTGTATTCTCAAAAGAAATCACTGAAGGAATTTCAACTAATATATCAAAACATTCTTTTGCTCGATATCTAACTGATGTATATAAAAGTGAACAATGTGACTTTATTAATGTCAAATTAATAGTTGGATTTAAAACAATTGTTTGTTTTAAATCATTATAATTATTATTTTCAACCATTTCAAATAACTTTTTCATCATATAATATAATATTATTAATAAATAATATATTAAATCAATTTTTTGAGGTAATAAACATATTGCAAAATTACAAGAAATCCATCAATAGCGGCAAAGCCTATTTTTTATCTAATCAACTATATGAATCATTTGAACATTTTATTTATTACTTTGTTCGTATACCATCTTATATTTACTTTATTATTTTTAATATCATCTAAATCTACAATATGAATAGATTCAATTTCATTCAACCCATCTAATGGTATGTCATCTATTATTCTTTCTTTTATATATTTAAGATAATTAAAAGAGGGTATTATATTATTATAATCATAAAGACTATTATTTATAGTACATACTTTTTGAAATATTTTATTTAATCCATCCATATTAATTAGATAAGAGATACCATAATATTCATATTTCTTCAAAATGTATTTATCCTTTTTACATTCTTGATATAATTCATTTACAAAATTAGTAGTTACTTTAGTATTAAAAAATTCTTCAACTAATTCTCTTAATGCTGTGTGTAATGATGATAAGTCATATTCTTCCATTTTACCACCAAAACTTTCATATGTATCTTTTCTATTAGGAACATTTGATTTTCCTAATAATACTATACGTTTACCATCTATAATATCAGAAATAATTATACCACCTGGTTTTCTAGTTGATTCATTATGATAAATTTCCATTATATTATATCATAATTAATTATTTATATATATATTGTAATTTTTCCCAATAAATAAACAATATACTATATTTTGACATTCCATTGAACAATAATAACTATCAAAAATATAATATTTTGTACATTTTGGATTATTATTCTCTTGTTTTACGAAAGGTTAAACTAACACGAGTTCCTCTTTCTATATCATTATCTCTCTTTCGAGATGGGATAGAATGTTTCCATTTCTTTCTAGATTCTCCTTGTAAACATACTAGAGAACGTCTTTCTAATAAAATATCATAAGTTTCATCTCCTTTTGTAAATTTCATAATACAATTTGAGCCCATACTAATAGAAATAATAGTATCATCAAATAATATCATATTATCAATATGAGGTGAAATACCTTGACCAGGCTTATATTCATTTACAATAAGTTGATTAAATACTATTTGATATTTATTATGTAGTCGTTCTACTAAAAATTGTAATTCATTGGGTATCGATGTTGTAATATCTAATTTATTTTTAACATTATAATCATATTTATATCCATAATGTTGCGTTCTCCTTTGTAAATTCATATTCCATTCTATCGTATTTAAGAAATTGATAATATTAGTTTCTTCTATTTCACTTATAAAATTTTTTTCATATGTCATACCATTCATTAATATTTTATAAATAATATGTATAATTAAAATATCTTTCAATTTTATCATTTAAGAAGTAATTACATTCTTTGTAGTACGACTTTAATAAGAGAATTGTTACGGAACAATTTTATCATTCTATACTATAAATAGCTTTCTTAAATTTAATCATATTAATATGATTAACATCCATATGATTTACTTCTCCTGATACAGGATTATATAAAATAATATTATTAACATCAATATTTTTCTTTTTTAATAAATAACCATATAATATGGTTTGACTAATATTAGGAACTGTTGCAATCTCTCCATAGCCCATAATAGAAGTTTTTAGTTCGATAATAGTATTATCACATAAAATATCTATCTCACCTTTCACACTACCATATGATGCAATATAATGACAATGAATTTCTTTTGGTTTTATTTGATTTATTAATTTACATAAACCTTTTTCTAATTCTAAATAAAAATTATAACTTTCTTGTGAAACTAAAAATTGTTTATAGGTATTCATATCATTCTCACTCATATTCTTTATCTTATAAGTACTAATAAAAAAGATATGTTCTAATAAATTTCTCCAATCTGTCATCATATCAATATATTCCAAATATATTTTTTGAGGAAACATTTCTTTATGAACTAAATTTAAATCAAACTTTATTACCTTATTCTGAAAATTAACATGTAACATCTTTGCTATCAGATAATCAATAAAATTTCCTATAATAATACGATTTGGTAATTTCTCAATAAATCGTGGAATATCCATCGACTTATTAATATAACTTTTCGTATTATTAATACTAGATAACATTTCTGATATCTTATTATAACCAACCAAACGTAAATAATTTATAACATCCTGAGAAATTACTAACGACGGTTTAAAATCTGCTTTTACTATATTTCCATAATTAGAATATAGTTCATTGTTAATTTCTTTTAGTAATGGACTAGCAGATGTCATATAATCAGGACCAGAATCTTCAGAATAAGTAATATATAAATATTTTTTTGCACGAGAGGCTGCAACATAAAATAAACGTCTCTCTTCATCATTCTCATCAATTTCATCAATATAATATTTTGGTCTAATTGATGGAAAATTCTTACTATCAACATCAATAATATATACATATGACCATTCTAACCCTTTTGCACCGTGTACAGTAGTAAGATATAATACATTATCTAAATTTGTTTCTACTTCCTGATTCAAATACATATCATTGATAAAATTATCTAATGTAGAATCTTTCATATAATTTAATAAATTATGAATATCATATATAAAATTTTCTACAGATTCTCTTCGTATTAACCATAAATTCTCCAAGTATTTTATTATATGTTTAGCCTTTTCAATATCACGTTTCATCTTCTTAATATTTATAACTGTTTCATATAAATTTTTCAATATTGTTTCATTATTTGAAATATAATTTTTTAAACAGTTTAATATATTATCATTACCTTCTATTATATTATTAGCTTTTTTAATATTATAACCTGGATGCATACTAATAATACGTTTCCAATGAATAGAACTTTTATTATTATTCAAAATAATTGCAAAAGCTAGAAAATCTTTAATATGTGATTTATCTAATAGGGATAATCCCAAATGTTTTGATACGGGGATTTTTTGCCCAATTAAATGTAATTCAATATCTCCTAATAGATTATTCTTTCTTGATAAAATTACCATTTCTGAAAATTTAATTCCTTCTGCATTTTTTTTCATAATATCTTCTACAATCCATTTATACTGTTCCTTTGATGTTTTAAATCCAACAATATTTGGTTTCAATCCAATTTTATCCTGTTTAGACTGAACCTTCTTATTGAATTGTTTCATATTATGAGAAATAATATCTTGACAAAAATTAACAATAGATGGTGTAGAACGATAATTCTCTTCTAATAAATACATCTTACTCAATTTATTCATAGTATTAAACTCTTTATCAAAATTTAAAATATATTTTACTGAACTACCACGAAATGCATAAATTGCTTGTGCATCATCACCAACTACCATAATTTTACTATTTACTGCTAATTTCTTTAAAATATAATTCTGAATCATATTAACATCCTGATATTCATCAAAGAAAACATATTTAATACTATTTCTGTATTCTTCACTCTTCTTATCATCAAGATATTTACAAAATAATACCATAAGGTCATTAAAATCTACTAAATTTTCTTTCTTTTTCTTCATTTGATATAATCTTACTATCATATTACATTCTTTAGTATATCGTTCCATATTATATTTCTTTAAAGTTGGTTTAATATCAAATGGATATGAGGTTGAAGCAGCATCAATAATCATATGAATTTTGGAACGTAACATTTCCATTTCACTCTCATCTAAATTAAATTGTTGCGAACCTATTAGCTTGCTATTGATAATATCTTTAATAAAATCTTTCGTATCTTTCTCATCCAATACACTATATGATATATCAAAAGCCTCTTGTAATACCTTATAACTCAAACCATGTAAACTACCTACGTGTTTTGGTAATTTTGTTGGTAGGATATTAGTAAGACGATGTAACATTTCTAAACCGGCTTTTTTAGTAAAAGTAATTAATAGTGTTTCTTCTGGTTTAATAACATTTGTAACTACTAATTTAATATAACGAGAAATTAATGTATGAGTTTTCCCTGAACCAGGACAAGCTACTACTAAAATATTATCTTCTGTTGCATCTACAATCTCTTGTTGCATAGGACTTAATTTTAAATTATCTAGAATCATTTCTTCAGAAAAACTAGCTAATTCCTTCTCTAAATTTAGTAACTCGTTTTCTAATTCAAATATTTTTTTCATATATTCATTTATAGTTTGTAATATTTGGTCTTTCTTATCTTTTATAATATCCATTAATATTATAAAATATAGTTTTGTCTTTAAGATAAGTAAATCGGTTTAATAACTTGCTAATATCTTTCAGAGTATTACACCAACCAAAGAGAAAAATGAGATAAAAAAGACTCCCATAATGTGATATATTTCTACTAAGCTACTAATAATATAAAATGTATATAGTATCTAAAAAATTTATTATAAATTAATTTTCTAAATATTTTTTAGACATTTCATAACCAAGAAATACACCACCATGAAGGGGTAAAGCTCTCATAATAGCCAAATTAAAACCTTTATAAAAATTTTTTAGTCCAAAAATATTATTTTTAGAATTATTTTCTGAGAAAATTTTTTTAATAATTTTTTGGAGACTAATTTTTTCTGTAGAACTTTGGATTTTAGTTTTTACTAAATCACTTGGATATATAAAAGTCCATGCAGCTAATCCACTAAGAGCTCCAAAAATAAAAGTTTTATATGAAGTATTAGTATTATTATAATTAGTAGTAAGATAATTATAAGTTGTAAAATATATTCCAAATCCTGGAGTTTCGCGACATATAGTAGGAATAAATCCACGATATAATTCTTTTATATTAAATATATTTTTATTTATAGTATTTTGTAATAAATATCCATAACCAAAAATAAATTGTTTTGTTTTTAAATTTTCTTTTAGAGTATATGTAGAATTATTTTGAAAATAAATTTTAAGACGATCTACAGGTGTAACAATTAAAGTACACATAAAACCACCAATAATACCACTCCAAAAATTATTTAATCCTTGTTCTTTTGCTTTATTATAAAAACCAAAAACAATACTTTTCTCTAACATAATTCCTAAAAGAGGTGGAGTTAAACCAGAATATAATTTTTTCATCATTAAAGCACTCATAATATTAGGCGCTTTATTAGATTGAATACGTGTTTTTATAGTGTCAAATGGATGAGAAATTATAGTTCCTATAAATCCACCACATAAACCATACAAAAAATCATTAGATTGTGTCATTATTAATTATAATATTATTAATATTATAATTAAATATCAATTTTTATGAAGAATTGGCAAAGCCAAATCCTCATAATAAGATCCAACAATTTTTTGAGATAATATCAGCATAGCCAACTTTGTTTTTTATTAAATTAAATATATTGCAAAATTGCGAGCAATCCATCAATTGCGGCAAAGCCGTTTATTATACAAACTAAAATAAAAGATAATATATTTAATTTATAATTTAGTTTCTTAAGAAAAGTACTATATTTCTTTATAATATTATTTTTTCTCTAAAAACAGATCAAAAATTATTCTAATTCCCAAAATCCTAAAATAATTATATAAATAGATGTGTCTCAAATTCTTGGGAAAAAGATTCATTATATTATGTACTAAAAAATATTATTAATTTATTTTATTATGACAAGTATCAATAAATCTGTAGAGTTTCTAATGATTTTAATATTATAGCCTACCGTTAAGAATATCATTTTGTAGAACTTCCCAATCTTGCTTACTCAAATTTTTCTTAAATTTGTTAAAATCATAGATACCTGCAAGCATAACTTCATTATATGAAGTTATAGCCTCTTTAAACTTACAAGTCTCTTTCAGTTCTGCGAGTGATATTATTCCTTCATCTGCATCCCAAGGTGGAGAAATTGTAAATTCATTACTTGGATTTTCAATCCAAGCAATCTTTTGATTATAAATCCATGTATAGAGAAATACTATAGAACTATTTAGTAAATAAGGGGTAAAATTAATTAGAGCACTTTCATTTTTAGTAGTTTTGAAACTATTAATTGCATCAATAAAATTATCAAATTCAATCATTTGACCAAGAGTCTTTGAAGGACCACCAGAACTAATCAAAAAACGTGACATTATATTATAATATAATACTAAATTATAATAAAATTTCAATTTTTTTGAGATAATATCGGCATAGCCCACTTTGTTTTTTATTAAATTAAATTAATTGCGATAAAACCGTTTTTATTTGAAAAGGAATTACTATATAATAAGACAAATAGAATAATATCAGCATAGCCGTACTTTATTTGGAATAAATAATTTTTTATAGTTATAAATATTTAGATAAAAAGATAAGTCTTACTAAAATACAGCAAAGCCGCAATTTATAATTAGATTTAGTTTAATCTAAGAAGATAACTCATTTTATTTATTTCAGCCAATAATTCATCACGAATATTTAATAGTTCACTATCATTTGCAAATTTAGGAACATCTCTTTCAAGATATCCCTTAATTGCTCTAAGAAAGTCAATAAATCCATCATCAGTTACAAATTTTTGATTTAACATTATATCAGAAATATTGGGTTTAATATTATAACGACCTGAGAATACTTCTACAAATCTATCTATTAGAGGGTCAATACTATCAGCAAATTGATCAGTTGCCTTATGACGAGCAAATGAGGTTGTATTCCAGTGATATAATTTATTTATTAGTTGAAGATTAAACATAACTTTAACAAATTCATTGAATTTATCTTGTAAAGTCATAAATATATATATTATTAGAAAATATTTTATTATTTTATATTATTTTATTTAAAATTTTTTATCATGAGAATATATGCATTTATTTAGTTATCATTAGTATATCAAAAATTAAAGATAAATTATAATACTCATTTGATTGATTCATCCATATTAGATAAGATATTATTGGAAAGACTTAAAGACAAATATAATATTAATAATAAAATGAGTGATTATTTCGTAGTATTCAGTAATATATCATCACTACCTTGTATTATATATTATCAATTTAAAAAAAAATATTATTATTCTGTACAAATATTATTAAATTCCTTATTTTCTTTTATTCATCATATGAAAGGAACTGAGATTTATCCTATTTATGATATGGGATTATTTAATTTTTTAGATGGTTTATATTCTTATCTTTCTATTTATTTATTTTCAATGTATTTATTCTTATCTAATCACAATAAATTAAAAATGGAATTGTTAATAATGAATACCTTATTAATGTCACTAATTTTTATAAATATTGGTTCTATTATATTACTACCACTTGAAATATTTTTAATATTATTTATAACAGGTATTCATTATCAACATTTTAATGGAATAAAAATATATAATAGATATCTATTTATAACAATTATATTATGTATAATAGATATTGTTTGTTTTTCTATTGCTATTACATATAATTATAATTATTTTCATTCAATTCATCATTTAGTATCATTTAATATACCAATTTTTATTAATTTATGTTTAGAATATGATGATATCTCAATAGAAGAAAATACAAATCAAATCCTAACAAGAGTTGAAGACTTTAATAGAACCCCAATTAGAATCCAAATGCCCACAATCTCAAAATAGTAATTCAAATATTGAAATACAATCTAATATATAAAGTTTTCTTAATGTTATTACATCATATAAAAGCTAATTATATTAATTTATCTATTCTAATGTTTATTGTTTATTTATTTTATAAATATTTAATGTACGAGCAGATGGGTCAACAAATTCTTTGATTTCATTACCAGATGAATCCCATTTAGGCATCCAATGACCTGGAAGAACATTTAAACGTTTTTCACCAAAATGCTTGACAAAAATTTTCTTGTAATAATATTCTTCTTTTGTTTTACAATTCCAATTATTAACTTTAAATTCTTCATCAGATACCAATGTTTCAATATGTTCTTGTAGAATTTGAAACCAAGATTTAGTAGTACCACTAATACCATCACTAAATGCTTCTTTACGACGCCATAATACTTCTTGATTCAGAATATTGGTACTATCAAATGCCTTGCGAATCCACCATTTTTCACAATTCTTATATGTAGGCATTCTCCATTCTGATGGAATACGCCAATAAACTGAAATAAATTCAGGATCTAATAGAGCAATACGAGCTTCACATGATGCAGCAGCCACACAACGATCTACACGACGTCCATCATACATATGAATGCGTTCTACATATTCCATTGTACTATTATGCAATGCCTCACCGTTTGGTGCATAATAATTATAGAGATATCCAGCCGCTACCTCATCTGCACCTTCACCAGTCATAATTACACGGGCATCGGTTTTCTCACCAACGTATTTTGATACAAGATATTGAGGGATTGATGCACGAACTGATGTAACACAATATGATTCAATAGTTTGTACTACTGTTTCAATCATACTAAGTGCCTCTTCAATTGAAAACATTACTTCAGTATGATTAGACTTGATATGTTTAGCTACAGATCGAGCATAACGAATATCAGTTGAATCAGTACCAATCAAACCACAACAATATGTATTAATTGGTTGACCAAGCAATTTAGCTGCAACTGCTGCTACCAATGAACTATCTAATCCACCTGAAAGTAAGAATGCAATTGGTTTATCTGCAACTAATCGTCTCTTAACTGATGCTATGATTGAATTACGAACTTCTTTCAAATACATTGCTTCTACAATATGATTATTATGTGGGTCATTATCAGAAGAAAACTTTGTTTTCTCTGATAAAGTAGCTGGAGAAAAACTTTGTTTTTCTTCAGGTTCATTATCATATTTTTGAGGAATAATCTCATATATTTCTTTAAAAGTTCTAATAAAATGTGTACAAGTTCCAAGGAAACTATCAAATACAAATTGACGAAGAGTACCTGGAGGAAATTCAATTATATCAGTTTCAAATGATGACATCCCTTTAATTTCTGAACTAAGCATAACTGATTTTTCATTCATACCAAGATATAATGGTCTCACACCAAAAGTATCTCTACCTGCAACAACCTCTTTTAGATTTTGCAAACGGTCAAATTCAAATAGTATGAATGCAAATTCCCCTTTGATATGACCTCTAAATAGTTCTGCAAAATTATCAATATTGTTTCGACCACTTTTATTTTGTTTTACATACTTTAGATAAAGTTGAGGGATTGTCATACAATCTGAATTGTTATAAATAGGAAGGTCGTGTTGTTTAATAAGGTCTTTAAAATCATAAATCTCGCCATTGCAAACAAAAACAATTGTTCGTTCACCATCTTCTATAATATAAGGTTGATTTGCATGAAAAGTTGGGTCCATAATAGCTAGACGATGAAAACCAACAGAAATATTTTTCATTGTTGTAAAACTAGACATATCAGGACCTCGTGCTTTCATACTCATAAAATCACTAAATAACTTTGTATAATCTAAAGGTTGTACTGATTTAACAATTTCAATAAATGCCCAAATACCGCACATAATAATTATACTAAATTATCTTAAATAATCTTTATGTCAATTTTTATTGGGAAGAATGCGTTGCATTCCCCCCAATAAAAATCATTTGGTTTCATTTTTCAAAAATATATTTTTGAAAAAGAAATCCAACAATTTTTTATAATTAGGAACGTAGTTGCTAATTATAAACTAATAAAATTTAGTTATGTATAAAAAAATTATTAGGATAGTATATTTATTTCTGAAATAATCTTTGCCTTGTTTTTGCGTACCATATAATATTTTTTATCTAAAAGTATATGATTCATATAATTCTCATTCAGTTTAATTAAAAGAGGATATAACATTTCATTATATTTATAAATTTTTACGATATTATCGGATGCTAACATTTTTTTGAATTGTAACATTATATTAAAATGGAGTTGTTGTAATGAAGAAAAATTAATTAACATTAATATTCGAGCTTCATTCATATCTTTATTTATAGTATTATATAAATGTATTTCTTCTTCAGAATAGTAACTACTAATATTACTATACATTTTATAAACCATTTTTTGTAATTTTTTTTCCATATTTATTTTTTGTTTTAGAGAATTATATTTAGATTTTAGTTTCTCCCATTTATATATTTCACATACATTCATTCTAGTAGCAAAGGTTACAAAAGTTTGATGGTTTTCATAATTTTCTGCAACCATTTTAATATTACTCTTATACATATCATAACATGATTTAATATACTCTTCAATCTTAATCTTTTCTTTATTTATAATTAGAGCTCGTTCTTTGAAATCCATTAATAAATGTAATATTATATTATTAATTATGTTTATCAATATTTTTGTACCAAAGGCTTTAATTAAATATTGTAGGAAATAATAATTTTTATTTCTTAGATTTTTTTGTTTTATTGATTGCTTTTTTTGTAGGTTTCTTGTTTTTTTCAAGTAATAGTTTTTTTGTAGCCTTTTTGCTAGATTTTTTAATTTTTCCACCATTGAGAGGTATAAATATTGGCATCATATTATAGTGATATAAAATAATTTATTTATTACTTAAATTTCTAATAGTAGCAGATTTAGAGCGGTGCGCATTTTAAATACCGGTTTTTAATCTTTATAAATTTTTAATATTCTATGTTTGCTAGATTTTTTACTATTTTTTATATAAGATTCTTTATTATAAGTAAAATAATTTTTATAATGTGTTTCTTTAATTTCTTTAATAGAACTTTTTACACTATATTTTAATGATTTTAAGTTTGTTGTTTGATTGAATTTAATCGGGGTACGGATATATATATTAGATGATTTCCACTACTATTAATTATATTTTTTGTACATCATATCATAATAATTATCGTAAATATTCCTATTTAATTTATTATTACTTTTGAATCACCATTTTTGATAGGTATCATCATGAAACCAAAAATTGAGAATAATATCCATTAAATATTATAATTATACTGCAAATAAAGAAAATAGATTAAAATTTATACAACGATACTAATTGATTTATTAAATTACAGACTACTTAAACATCTAGAACAATAATATTCAGTATGTTCATTCATCGCATTATGGTCAATCATAGGAATATGTTTACAATTATTTTTCATAATTGTTTTAATAGTATCAATTTTAGCTTGAACTGTTGAAATATAAGATTTATACTCTTTAATTATATCTTCCATATTCTTAATTTGAACAAAATAATTAGCAATCATATTATCAGTTAATTGATGTGTCATTAATAATATTAATTTTACAGTAAAATAAAGTTATTATCAATTTTTTTATTAAGGAATTGTTACGTAGTAATTAATGACTTAATTATAATAAAAACATAGTTTCAAGCGATTAATTTTTAGATGTTGTTAAATAGTAGCATTTTACATCCTTGAAGATGTAAAATATTGAATTATATAAAGATAAAGGTTATTTTTATATAATAATAATGTCAATTAAGAAAAAATCTGAAATAAATATAAAACCACTCATTTTAATCGATTCATCATTTATAACATTTTATCGATTCTTTGCAACCATACGTTGGTTCTCTTTTGCATATAAAGAAGAATATAAAGAAATTATGGAGAAATATAAAAATGAATATGATTGGAAAGATAATAAGATTTTTATTGAAAAATATGAAAAGATGTATATGGATGCACTAGTAAAAGCAATTAAAAAGAAAGTTTTTAATAATGCAGAAATTATTTTCTGTTTAGATTCTCCTAAAGAAACATTATGGCGAAGTGAAATTGATTGTAATTATAAAGGTGAACGAGCAGATTTATCATTAAAATATAATTTCAAACCAACTTTTACCTATACATTTAATACTATTATTCCTAATCTAGTCAAAGAGAATATTAATATGAATAAAATTCGTATTGATATGATGGAAGCCGATGATATTATTGCTATTATTTGTATGCATATGAGAGAAACTAATATGGATAGACCTATTTATGTTGTATCAGGAGATGAGGATTTCCTTCAATTAGGAAGAGATTCTATAAAGTTTATTAATTTTAAATCTAAACAACCTATCATATTAACAGAACAAGAAGCAAAATTAGCCCTAACTAAAAAATTAGTAATGGGTGATAAATCAGATTGTATTGCTAGTATTTTCCCAAAAGGAATACGAATAAAGAAACAAGAACTTATTGAGAATAAAGATAAACTTAAAGAATATCTTGATAATAATATGGATGCAAAGAAACAATATGATCATAATAATAAGATGATTAATTTTGAAAATATTCCAAAAAAGTATTATAATATGGTTGTTAAAGCATTATAAAATTATAAAGTAAACAATTTATTTCTTTAATTTTTTAACTAATATTTTTTGTAATTGTTCTATCATTTCTTTTAATTCATTAGCATTCATTGATTGTGCAATTGTAATGCAGTTATTTAATTTATTATCATTATTAATTGCTCGATTTGCAAGCGTTTTACTCTTATCAATAATATTACTTGCTTGATTTGCAAACTTTTCACTCGTATCAATAACAGTACTTGCTTGTTTTATTAAATTTTCACCCTTAGTAACAAATTTTGCGAGATTTGAGAGATTTGCAATACCACTGCCTGTTTTATTAGTTTGATTTTCCTGAAATTGATTTAATAACGATACATTATAATCTGATGTATCAGATACATCTTCTACCAACATATCTTTCAAGTTATTAAAATTACCACCATATAAACTATTAAAATTTTTATTATTCATATACTATATAATAAGAATTTTTATAATATTAATTTATAAAATAAGTATTTGTTATCATACAATTTATCATACAATTGTTTGTTTAATAGCCTGATCTAATGTTTCAATTGCCATTACCTTAAATGTACTATCAACTAGTGATGGATTACGTTCATAAATTTTATCCATATCTTTTTGATTTTCTTTTGGATATAATGCAAGTGTTACACCCGCTCGCTTAGCACCTTCTAATTTATTCTCAAGACCACCAATAGCTGTAATCTTACCTTGAAAATTAATCTCACCAGTCATTGCAACATCATGACGAATCTTTTTATTTGCAAGAAGAGAATAAATAGTAACAGCTAGTGCACCACCTGCAGATGGGCCATCTTTTGGTGTAGCTCCGTCTGGAAAATGTAAATGGATACCTTGTGGTCGGTCCTTCCATTCAGATAAATATTTATTTTGTTCTTGTCGGGTTAATACATTAAAAGCTAATGTAGATGCAACCTGTGTACTCTCCTTAATAACTTGTTGCAAATTACCAGTAGCTCGTACTTCAAATGGTACAGTTGTTGGAATCCATAGACTTTGAATCTCTAGAATACCTCCATTACCATATGAATTAGCCCACAAGCCATTCATTACACCTACTTTGTCTTCAGTGTGAATTTTCTCTGTTTCAATCTCATATTTATCTTTTAATAATGATTTAAGATGTTCTTCCTTTACAACAAATGGGAATTTTACATTTATATTTTGGTTATTACCAATATGAGTTTTTAATAAATTAGCAATATTCAATTCGCGAACAATATTGTACAATAGTGATTTAAGCTTTCGTACACCACCTTCTCGTGTATATCCGAAAATAATCTTTTTTAATACATTTTCACTAAATACTACATCCTTTTCTTTTAATCCCATATCCTTCATAATCTCTTTCAAAAGATAATTATTAGCAATATGAACTTTCTGAGGTAATAGTAAATATTTAGTTTCAACCATTGTAATACGGTCCATCAAAATTGGATTCACATTATCTGGGTCATTGAAACTAAAAATAATTGTTGCTCGTGACAAATCAATGTCAATACCGTGAAAATATTTATCTCTAAAATGAGAATTTTGTACTGGATCAGTAAGATGAACTAGAATATTTGTGATTTCTTCACCCTTGGGTGTCTTGGAAATCTTATCAAGCTCATCAAAATAAATAATTGGGTCCATACACTTACTACTAATAAGTCCATTTACAATACGACCATAGATTGACCCTTCATATGTATAACTATGACCTTCCAAGAATGATGCATCAGTAGCTCCACCAAGAGAAATAAAAATAAATGGTTTATCCATAGCCTTTGCAATCCCCTCTTTGATAATTGAACTTTTACCATTTCCAGGTACTCCATGAATACCAAGAATTGTACCTTTCGATTTAGGATTACGAATTTGTTGACCCATTAATTGAATAATATGACGTTTTGCTTCATCGTGTCCATACACCGCACTATCCATTGTAGATTGAAGATTATTAATAAAATTCTTAACTTTTGTTGTTTCAATTAAATCCAAATTAATTCCCTTATACTTACCAAATGGAATTGTCATTAATGATTCAAACCAATTTCTCAGTTTATTATCATTATGACGACCATTTGTAAGAGTATTATATGCTTTTAATACATGATTTTTTTGATTTAATGGTAGGGGTAATTCCATAATTTGAAATAACATTGGTTTAACATTGGTTTGATAGTTTTTAATATCTTTGATATTATTTATTACATTTACACGCTCTCGAACTGGTAGTTTTGAATAATATTTTAATAAAACGTCATCAATATTATCATTATCATTTTTATATATAAGGTCAAAAAATTCTTTCTCATCTTTTCGACTTAAATTTGGTACCTGAATATTTTCATCTTCTTCCTCATCACTATCATCACTATCATCACTATCATCACTATCATCACTATCATCACTATCATCACTATCATCACCATAATCATCTTCATCTTCTAAATTTGAAAATTCAAAACTAATTTTATGTTTCTTATCATTAATATTATATCCTAATTCCTTTGATACAGCATTAATACATTGAAGAAATGTTTTATTCTTATTCTTAAGAATATATTTATTAATTTTTGTTAATATCTTGATACAAACTGATGACATTGCAATTGTAAGTAATCTAACAACTTCTGGTTCTTCTTTAATAAATTCTTTATTATTTTTATGTTTCTTGATTTGAAATTGATATTCCTTCTTCAAATTAATTAATAGTTCACTTAATTCTACACCCTTCATATTTTTAGGTACATTTTGAGATAAATCTGATAACATATCAAGAGCAGATATGTATAAACCTTGTACGATTTCTTTTTCATCCATTAGTTCAGTATTCTTACGTTTCTTAGTCTTCTTTAAATCAGTGTTCAAAAACTTAATAAAATTGTCAATATCAGTCATTATTAATAGTAATTTTGTATTAAAAGATATAAATAACAATTTTTTTAATGTATATCGTTATATATTATAATATAAAGTAAATTACAATTCTTTGCAAATTCTAATTTAAAACATAAATTACAATTCTTTGCAAATTCTAATTTAGAACATAAATTACAATTCTTTACAAGTCTTTATACTTGTTATAATAATCATTCAATTTAGTCAATTTATTTATAATCTTATATTTAATCAATCCATATCTATCAACTAAAATCTCTAATAATTTTGTAGTATTTGGTCGATTCATTGAAAGTGACTTCATATTATTTCCGTGAACTGATTTAATAAAATAGTCTTTTGCTATCATAATTTCTTCTTTAGTTGGTACATTATAATTCATTTTACAAAGTTCTTCTAATGTAGCATCTAGATTTTTTGTTTTAATATAAACTTTATAAATAATAGATGGTTTTATATCTGAAATATTTGGACAATAATCACACCCAAATAATATACATATCTCAATAAATTGTTCATAAGTTAAATCTAATTTAATTAATACAGATTTTAAATCTATCTCAATTGGTTCTTTCTTACTTGTTGTCAAGTTTCGAATAATTCGGGGTGATCCAAATGTAAGAATATCCATATCTTCTGTTAATACAGCATAAACCAAATTATTTTTACATAAATTTGATAACTCAGAATCTGCTTCTTCTATCGCATCAATATATGGAATTCCCATTAAATCTAATAATTCACGACATTGATCAATTTGGTCTCTTGTAATCATTACACATCGTTTGAGATATTTAATTTTATCAGATTCGGTTTGTGCTTCTTCTAGTTTTTCTAATGCTCTCTTCCTAACATTTTTTCTAGTATCTAAAATTTTCTGTTTTAATTGAGGTGGTTTACCATCAAATACATAAATTGGAATGATACCTTTATCGAGAAAAGATAAAGTTTTATTAAATAATCCAAGAATATGTGATGTAATTTCACCCTTATCATTTGTTAGATCGCTACCAGAGTTTCTAATTGCAATTACAACTTGATACATTAATATAGAAATATCAATTGCAATTTTCTTTAATTTATAATCCTCAGCTTGGGTAGGTTTTAAAATATCTGGGAATTCAGATAAAAATTTAAGTAAATTCTTTATGCCCATATGACTATTTATACTTAATAAAAGTATCTCTTTATCAATCTACTAATCAATTTTTATAAATTACAAATTTATGAGTAATTTATACAAATTGCTAAGAACTGTGTTCATTAATTATTAAATAGCTTATAAAAAATAAATTTTTCATAATGTTCCTATCAATTGTGGTAAAGCTGTTTTATTATATAAATATTATAAATTTTCTAATATAATATATATGGAATTTAAAATAGTTTTCCCTGTTGTAAGTACTGTATTTAGTGATTCATTTAAAGATGCAATCAAACAATACATTGAAATGAATAGAGCAATGAATATTAACCAAATGATTATTCATGATCAAATGAATAGAATGCAAGCTAATATCAGATATTACAATGAGAATGGTCGTAGTAAAATGGGTATTAATATGTTTCCAGTTCCACTAAATATGGCAATGCCTATTATGCCCATGGTAGTTAATATACCACACGGTCTATAATAATTAGTTCATTTATATTATATAGAAACTTAGAACTTGCTATTCAACATGTTTTAATTTTTTTAATGCACCTTGTAAATCTTTAATCGATGGTACCATTCTTATCCCAATTTGTTCTGGGACTATCTTCTTTGGAGGAGGTGGTAAGCACTCTATAGGAAGAGGCATAATATGAATTGGTGGTCCTTTAACTGAAAAAGTATTATATACTTCTTCTGAAGGGTGTGATTTTAAAATTACTGGTTCATCAATAAAATTAATATCTAGTTGTTCTGGAGGTGCAAAATATTTAATTTGATATATTTGAGATGATAGTCCCATTTTATTTTCTTTCATCCAAATATAACTTATATGTATAACTATATCAACAGAACTATTTATTTTAAAATCATTTAATGTAACCTCTTTATTTAAATTTGATGTAATTTTAACATTATCTTGTAATTTTGTTTTTAGCAATAATAATCCATTTTTTTTAGATATAAGACTTGACATTTCCTTCTTTTTATTAAGTGTATTAAATATTTCTTCCTCTATATTTTTAATAAAATCAACAAATTTATCTGTTATTTCCCAATTAGGATAAATAGGAATTTTAATTGTACTATATTTTTGATTTGCAATATTATATATTAACCTTAAACGAGGTATTCTAATATATATTTCTTTAGGAACTTCATTCATTTCATTTTGACAATATAAATAATATTTAGATATACTATTATTTGTACTTATTTTTTTGCCAATTACAATATGCTTAAATATTGTTTCATCTTTCATTATATCAACTAATTGATAACTATTCATTATATTATATACTAGTTTATTTATATAAATGATTTAATTTCAACTATTTTAGTAGTATAAATTTTTTAGATGATTTGCATTATTATTTCTATATTGTTATAGATGAATCATTCAACCTTAGAAGAAAAAGAAATTAATCAAATGTATAAAATAATAAAACATAAAAATAATAAATTAAATATTAAGAATATAAATAATATTACTAGTAATATTATTAATGAGATGTATACTAATAATAAAGTTAATATTTATAGTAAAAAGAAAGTTGCAATTGGTACATTAAATAAACTATTTCTAAATGAAATTGATTCTGAAAATAATTGTAAAATTAAAGAAATTAAAGATACTAAAGAGAAAATAAATAATATGCATAGCGAAATAGATAAACTAATAAATAAATATGATTATATTAAAAAGGAGAAAAATAATAGGTGTAGTAATTGTATTATATTATAATAAAATTGAAATTAATAGTTAAAAGAATAGAGTAATAATATGTATGTATAAAAAAATCTGTTTTATCTATACTGAAACTACTGGTTTACATCAAACAAATAAGGATGTAACAAAAAAAGAACTATTTAATTATGCAAGAATGGTATCATTAAATTATATTATTGGATATATAAAAAATAATGATTTTATTGAAGAAAAACGAATTCGAACAATCGTATGTCCACGCGCTATGTATATTCCAAAAGATACAGAACAATTTCACGGGATTACACAAGAATATGCATTGGTTAATGGAGTGAATCCAGATGTTATTATTAAGAAATTAAAGAATGATATTATGACCGTAGATGTTATTGTTAGTCATAATGTTGATTTTCATCTTAGAACTATTTTAGCAGAAGCTGTGAGATATAATATTATGCTAGATTTTTCATCTTATATAATTATAGATACAATTAATTTCTATCATATGGATAATTATATTAAATTAAAAGATTTAATAATAAAACTGAAATTAAAAATTAGTTCAGATGACACTGTAGAAAATATTAAAAATGTATTTTTCAAATTATATAAAAAATTTGAGAAATCATTAAAAAAAGAAGTTAATATATAATATTATTTCTTTCTTAATTCTGGGAAGAAATCTATTGACCCTCCATTATCTTTTGGTTTAATGAGAGCTCTATTGCCTCCTGTTTTATCCATCCAAACAAAATCTAATGGATTATGACATGTTCTATTAGACCATGTCATTTTATATTTATCACAAAATTTTTTATCAACAAAATCTATACACTCTTTATTTACCCATCTACATGAACCCAAAATATTATCATTACACATTTTATTAGACCAATTATTATCACCTTCTATAAATAGTTGTCTATTTGAATCCATACTATAATATTTAGGGTCACACATTTCATTTTTTAATTTATTAAAACTATATTTAAATTCTCCTGGAGGTAAAAATTTCTTTTCAACTAAACAACAATTCATACTGTCAGATTTATTATATGATAAGTCGGACATATAACTTGGTTTACTTTTATCATTTTTTGATTTGAAAGGTGCTTCAAAATATTTATATTCGCTACTACTCACAACGTCAAATAGCTCGGGAATATTAACACAACACATCAAATATATTACAATTAATATAATGATATATTTATATAATAATTTCATACTTATCATAATCTAGAAATAAAAATTGATCACTCCAAACAAAATGTAAATATGCCGATATTAGTATAATTAACTCGTTTTATTTCTTAATTATAAAAATTGATATTTATATATTAAAAGATATGATTATTATTATTATTAATGTTATCATTTGAACAAATGTTAGATGAATCGTATCAGTACTTGGAACAAGAATCAAAATGTGAATTATTAGTCCTACCAACATTTGATATTAATATCAGTGTAGTAAGATTGCATTGGAAGAATATTGAAGAATATCTTGATAAAATTAAAAGAAACTCAGATCATTTTGTAACTTGGTTAAAACAAGAATTACCTAATAAATCAATTAATTGGTATTCTGCTACAAAATCAGAAGGAATAATTATTCACGGAAAGAAACAAAAGAGAAATGATATTATAGATTTAGCTCTTAAATATGTAAATACATTTGTATTATGTTCTAGTTGCAAGAGTCCTAATACAACGATGACTAAAGATGCTTCTAAGAATTATGAATTTAATTGTATAGATTGTAAGATGACACTTTACAAAAGTTAGTAATTTAATGCATTACAACATAGAAAATATTATAAGCTTTTTATGAACCTAATATTGATGGAGTTTTAAGAGAAGTTTCACTTACATTTATATTTATATTTGGTTTCTTGGTTTTTAAATATTTAATTTTATATTTATAATATTTTTTTGTAGTAAGGTCTAATTTTTGTTTTAAAATCTGAAGTTCAGCTATATCATTAGGTTTATCATCAAAAGTTATCTCATCAATATTCCATGTTAAATGTTTAGCTAGAAATCCCAAATTAATAATACATTTAAGATTAATAAATTGTTCTTTAATTTTAATATTTATTCGATTAGAATCTAAAATTAATTTATTATTATTAGTACAAAATTTAATAAACTTTAAATATGTAGGCTCTTTTAAATTTTGTTCTTTAATATTATATAGCAAATATAACATTGTACCTATTAATGTAAAATCCTCAGATGATAAAGAAATGGGAACAATATATATATTTATAAGACGTTGTGATATAAATTTAGACCATCTAATAAAATCTTTTTCTTTTCTAAGATATTTAAACATATCAAATGGATTCTCAATAATTTTTTTAATTCTATTATCAAAATTATCAATAAAAATATTTTTATTTAATTTATCTTGATAGAAAACAATATCATTATTTTTATAGTATATATTCAAATAATTAATTTTCTTTGAAATATTATTCCAATTAATTCTATTCCCAACATCTAATAGACTAAAATTAATAATCGCAAACATTTTAAATTTTTCATAATTCATACTAGTAGTTAAACTTTTAAATAATATAATTGATATATTAGATGAATCAGATATTATCATTTTTAATATACTTTTATGTAAATAATCACTATAAAACTTTTGATTGTATTTTATTGATTCATACTCTCCATTTATGACTTGACTTATTGTCTTTATTATATTAATATATAGATTTTTAACTTTTATTGGTATCATATTATTAATATTATTATGTAATACATCATTATACATATGTTTACTCTTATCTAATATTAATTTGTGATTTATAATACTAATATATAGAATATAATCAAAAATATTATCTAATTCTAATCTATTTGGTTTTAATGGATAATTATATTGACTAAATAATATTTCTAGAATTTCAAAAATTTTGTTTTCTTCTGTATATTTTTTAACAATATATTTAAAATACTCATTATTATAGGATTTTGTTTTTAATATCTCAATATCATTCATATTATTCAAAAAAAACAAGTTACTATATTTATTATCAATATAATAATAATCTATTAACTTGGAAGAATAAATTTCAACAACATCACTATTTATATTCAATAATTTTCCTATTATATGTTTTGTAATATTAATATTAAGAAAGGTTTGAAATAATACATATTCATTATTTATTTTAATTTGTGGATAGAAATAATACCAATTATAATTATTAAATAAAACTGATTTATTTGGAAGCTCTATTATATTATCTATTTTTTTATTTATAAAAACTTTAAGTATCTTCTTTATCATAATAGTACTAATTGCAGTATCTGTATTTGAAAAATCTTTTACATCTATATAATATGAATAATTACAATTAATTTCATTAATATTTAATAGTCGATTATTATCTTTCATATAATATTCATTAAAATTTAACATTATTTCATCATCTATATTATTTAAATTATATTTATAATTACAAAATGATTCATATAAAGCGATAATTCTTTTTGGTATATTATATTTTGAATGTAACTTTTTTTTATTAGTTTCAGGAAATCTAATAGAAATATAAATAATATATAATTTAATACTATTAATAGTATCCCATACATTTTTTATAAATTGTTTTGTATCTTTCATACATATATCAAATGAGGCTTTGTCATACATATTATTTAACACGTTAACTATATTATTTTCTAACATATAACTAAAACGAGCTAATGATAGATTATATTCTTTAGTTATAATACGATTAATATTATAAAAGAAATCTATATCATTATTATGATTCATATCTATTCCATAGGAATATAATATGATATAATATGATATAACCATATTATTAACAATAGTCATTTCAAATGGGAAAAATATTGGTTCATAATTTATTCCATTTATATTATTATATATTGGAATTTTTATAATTCCTGTTTGATGTAAACATGTTGTTTCAATATAATCAATTACTATAATATTATTAGTTTTAGTAAGTTTAATTTTACTTGATGTTAATTTATTATCAATTAATAATAATACATTAATAATCATCTATTATAAATAAATTCTGTTTATTTTCTTAAATCGAATTTTGTGTTATACTTACTAATTTATAAACAAGTTCATCATACATTTCCTTATTATTACGCCACATTATAGATGCTTCTATATTTGCAGGAGATTCAAAATTTGGATTTGATATCATTGATGCAACACTCATAATAATAGTATTTACACTATGAGATGGATTCCAACGTTCAGAAATATGTTCATATTCCCATTCATCTTTACCTTCTCGTAAAATACTAATACATGGTTTACCATCAGTATAAATATTTGGATGAAAGATATTAGTATGAAATTTAAATTCAGGAGGTTTATTAGGATATTCAGTAGGAAAAACTAATTTGCATTTAAAAATTCCACCAGAAAAAGGACTATCAGGGTCTGCACCAAATAATACAACTTCCCAGTGTAAGAAATTTTTCATATCAGGAATATTAATACTATAATAGGGACTAGGGTCCTTACATAATTGCTTGTATTCAGATTGTAATCTTTTCATAGCCATTAAAATATATTATTATAAATCATAATATGATTTAATATCAAATTTTTTTATAGGTCTATATATAGAATGTCACGATCAGTATCAAGACCAACACCAATAACACCACCAACAATGAGAGCAGCAGCGGCACGAGCACCAGCACCGAGGGGGCAATACAAATGAGTAAAAAAGTAATATTTGAAAGATTTGTACTCGACCTTGACGAAAATTATTCTAATAATAATGGAAATGCAGATTATCAAAGAATTAAAGCCGCAATAATTAGAAACTTGAATGATGCTCTAGTGGACAGAAATATAACTCGTAATCAGTTTGGTGATTTAATATGGAGAGCTTATCTTACCATTTGGGGGAAGGACGTTAATTTGGTAGATATCCAAGACAGGCCACATTATAATGAAAATAATTACAATGCGGGACCAGGAGAGAAGGGGGGTCTTAAGATTCACGATCCAATTACACCGACCGAAAAGAAAAATGAGACAAACTTTCTATAAAAAAATAAAAAATCGTTCAGTTAATCTTTTTGGTGATATAAATGCACTCTTAAAGAGCATTATACTATTTGACGACTACAACCAATTACGATTGTAGTGGTTAGTATATTTTATTGAAATTTATAATCACGCTTATATTTTTCAGGTCTTTCTCATGTTTCTATATAGTGATTAAATACCTTTTGTATATTTTTACATCCATTCTTATCACGATTGATGCATCCCTTTCGTTTGTTTTCCATTTTAAATATCTGAAAATGTAATTACATTAGAAGAAGCAATTCAACTACATAAATGTTTAGATGAATATCTTAAAAAAATGAAATAAAAATATATGTTGTAAGTATTTTTAATTTTGATTTACCTTTTCCGTATATGGTTTATGTGTTAAAATTAAACTACCATTATCACATGTATCATCCGGTGTAATAATAACATAATCGTCATCTTCATCAAATACTTCTTCTGTGTATTCATTTATAGATAAACCATCATAATATGGATAACCAATAGGAAATCTTATTTTCATTTGAAATGGTTTTGTTTTTTTATGATCGTACTTGAATATGTAAAATGTTTCGGTTTCTATTTTTAACATTTTTTTTGCTTCTGCTAATGTTGTAAGACCTCCAACCCAACCATAATGGTTTGTTTCACTTAATACGATGTATTTTATTGGCATATTTTATTATTATTATTATATTTATTATATTTTATAATCAATTTTTTAAATTACTTTAACTTCCACTACATTTAATTACACAAAAAACTTCTTTGAATTCAATAATAAAGTAAAAACAATTACTATTTCCCATTTTTATTCCACGTATAAAATCGTTTTGGTTTATAAAAGAAAACGATATTTATATTTTTATTGGTTTATTAGATGAAATAAATAAATATGCGACACATAAATATTTTATAAAACCTGATATAGTTACAATTTATAAACAAGTAAATTTAAGAACATTAAACGATATTGTCAATGGTGAAAATAGTATGAAAAAATTATTCAATAAATGTGAAACTTTAGCTGATATTGAAAAAACTAATGAAATATTACTTTATAAATATAAAATAAGACGATTATTTCCAGATAGTAATTTTGGCATTAAAAATACGATTGATATAAGAACTAGTGATGCTAAAAAAAATGATTTTAAAATTTTACCTGTTGATAAAATTTATGATGTTGTTAAAAATCATATAAATAAATTTAATTTTGCGAAAAATTGAATTAAAAAATTATAAATATAATAATAATATACAATAATATGTCATTAACAACCACAAAACTAAGACAATTTAGCGGTATAATTGGTCTTGAATATAAAATTGAAGATGAAGAATGTAATCTAATAACTAAATTATGGACTTATGAAGATGTAAAAGAATTAGTTAAAAAATGGATAAGACAAAGGATGGTCGGTAAAAAAACAAATTTATGTGTTTTGTTATCAAATATAGAAACTTTAATGTATTGTTATGAAGGAAATGTTGTTGAAGAACCATCAATAAGAGTTTATGGAGAAATTGTTAGACCAAATGCGGATATTCCTGATGAAGAAATAAAAAAAACATTACTTGACATATTTACTTATTTGAAAGAAGAGTTAAAGCAATATAGTGTAAGATTTAATTTTCAAGGTTATAATGAAAATGTATCAATTAGAATTAGTTAAGGTGTAAAACATAAAAAATAATCAAAAGATGGATTCAATAAAATATCTTTGCAAATTCCTATAAAGGAATTATTATTATTCTGTTATTATCAAGAAATGTTAATAATTTATTTAAATTTTCAGTTTTTATAACAATATCATGATCATGATAAATGTCACAAATACAAGGATGATATAAATGTAAAAAGTCATAAGATAAAATCCGGTAAAACAACCTAATATTATATTCAGAAGATGTTTCATCGTGAAACTCTGTAGGCATTTTGTTTCGTAATAAATTAAAAATATGTTTAATGTCTTCATTACGATTTAAAATAAGAAATATTCCCCATAACTTCACACTTCATCCTTCACTTCACACTTCACTCACTCACCCTCACTTCCGCGAAGAACATTGCGTTGCTGCTCGTGACACTCCTTCTCATACTTCTTATCGGCCTCGCGTCTCTCATCTTCTTCCTCAAAGTCCTCCTCAAAGTCCTCCTCGTACTCCGCCTCAGGAGCCTCTGCAGGAGCGGCGGCACTTGCTGCCGATGCGCTTACTGCCGATGCGCTCACTGCCGCCGCTTTCAGCTCGATGAGGAACTTGACACGACCGCGAAAGTGGTCGAAGCTGCAATGGGTTTTGCGGCAACGAACACCATCCCAAGGACGGTCATAGCGGCACGTACCATCCGGAATCGGCTCGTAGTTGGTAATATGTTTACGTCCGGGAGTGAGGTGATTGAAACCACATGCACCAGACTTGCCATGACACTTGTCACTATACTTGCACTCGAACTCAAAGTACCACTTTGTGTGTGCATCCTTAAGATGAGTAGTTAGCTCTATCTCGGATTTGAAGTAGAACTTACTATCTATTTCACTGCATTCGCGACAATGAAAATGTCGGCTGCGAGTGTAGCTAGTGCACTCCGTGCAAAAGCCAATCGTCTTGGGATAACCAAGATTTTTGTGGACACCAGGGTGTGTATCACGAATATGTGCAGTTACTGCACTAATCGACCGCTGAATAAGCTTACCACACTGACCTACTGGGCAGTAAAAAGAGGGGATTTCCATATTATTAATGTTTTCCATTACACTTATTATATTATGGTTAATATAATTACATTTATTATAATATAAGTAATATATATAGTATTTTTTTCAATTTTTTTATTAGTGAGCTAAGCGAAATAATAAGATTAATTGTTATGACCAATCAAACTAATATCGGCATAGCCGCACTGTTTGGAGTGATTAATTTTTGGCTTTACAATATATTAGTAAGATAATAAGAATTAAAACAATCTAAATAACAATATAAATAGGAAAGATAATTTTTCTTTCTATCCATTTTTATAAGATTCTAAAACTATTTTAGCATTTTATTTTCATAATGTCCATATTTTTGCTCTTTTAGTAGGTTCTATATACATCTCATCCTCTGGAGTTACATCAAATAGTTCGTAGAACGCATTAATATTAGCAACCCCTCCATTAACACGATATATAGGAGGTGAATGGGTATCAACTAATAATCTTTGTAATATATCTTCCCTTCTTGCTTTACTCCTCCATATTCTAGCATAATTATAAAAGAATTCACGTTTATTATCTTTTGTATTTTCATTAGGATGCTCTTCTAAATATCTCATATAAGCATTATAACTTAGTCCTAATCCTCCAATATCTGCCATATTTTCTCCAAGAGTTAATTCAGGATTAATATATTCACCTTCTATTTTATATTTTTCATATTGAGATTTAATAATATCAGCCATCATATTATATTTTTTAAAATCATTTGGTGTCCACCAATTTTTAAGATTACCATTTGAATCAAATTTACAACCAGCATCATCAAAACCATGTGTAATTTCATGACCTATTATCATACCAAAACCTCCAAAATTAGATGCCATATTCATATTAATAGAAAAAAATGGTTCTTGTAATATTCCTGCTGGAAATACAATTTCATTATAACTTGGAGAATAATATGCATTTACCATATGTGAATTCATAAACCATAAGTCTCTATTAGCAGGTCGATATAATCTAGCTAACTTATAGTTATTATTAAATTTTTTTATAATTAATATATTTTGTAATAATGTATTATTACTATCAATAAATAATTTTGTATAATCTTTCTCATAACTATCAGGAAATCCTATTTTAATTCTCATTCGTCTTAATTTCTTCAAGGCTTCTATTTTAGTAGACTTTTCCATCCAGTTATTATTTTTAAGATATTCTTTTAATTCTTTTTTAATATAACTAAAAATATTAATAGCAACATTTTTAGACTTTTGGCTAAAATATTTATCTGTATATAATTTCCCAACTAATTCACCTAAAGTACGTTCTATCATTTCAATAGATTGTTCCCATTTTGGTTTCATTATTTTAACACCGTATAACACTTTACTATAGAAATTAAAAATTTGTTCTCTAGTGCTATTACTAAGATAATTATTAAATTCTGTGATTGTTTTAAATATATGAAACATCTTCCAATGTTCTAATGGGATTTGTTTAATCACATCATTTAAAAATTTAAAATAATTTGGATTTGATATATTAATCTTATAATCCATTGTATCTTTGTCGTTTAAATTAGATATAGTCCTATTTACCATAATTATCTTTTCAATAAAACTTAAATTAGGATAAATCTTTTTAAATTGATTCAATGTTGTCATATTATTTAACAATAAAGGATCTCTTCTTTGAACACGTGTATGCATTTTACTTGCAAGTTGTTTTTCTATTTCAAATACAACTTCTGGATTGATATCTATATTAAATAGTTGTGAATAATCTGATATAAATTTAAGATATTTTACTCGTATTTCTTTCTTTGAATCTAAAAAATAATAATCTCTATCTGGTAAACCTATACCACCTGATGTTAAATGTACAATAACATCATCTGAATTATTATAATCTGAACCAACATGAAAATTAACAGGAATATTAAAATCATACATTATATCATAATCTATCATTACACCAAATAATTCGGTATGTGTGATTGATTTATTAATTGAATCCAACATACTATCTATAATATACTTATCTGAAGGTTGTATATTATCTTTCATTGATATAGATTGATAATAAATAAGTGTACAATGTGTTTGACTATTCTCTATTAATTTTTTTATTCTTTCTTCTGTTAGTTGTTTTAATATTTGAAATGCCCCCCAACTTTGATGGTCATCAGGTATTTCTATATTTTTTATCCATTCAGAATTTACATGATAAAAAAAATTATTCCCTGGAGTAATACTCATTAAATTAAATTAGAATTTATTTATATACAATTATAATATGTTCATTTAGTTTTTTATATAATGGGTCTATTGATATTTTGACAGTTCTTTCTTTTAGATATATTATTAATTGATTTCTTACATAAATTTAATAGAATAATAAAAATAAAGACTGATATTGATATACTTATTGATATACTTATTGATATACTTATTGATATACTTATTGATATACTAAAAGTAACTATATAGTTTGTAATTAATTTTTATTTTATGAAGTTGGTATAATGAGTTAGTTCTATTTATTGGAATTCATAATTATAATTATCTATTTCATTAAAATCTTTTGTTGTATTAGATAGAACTAATATATATGTATTCTGAATAGTTCTATTTTTATAAAGATTAAAGTTATGATCTAGGTATGTAAATTTTTCTTTTGGTATCATCTTGAGTTTTTTCAAATATGGTGATTCCCGTAATGTATTCATAATTTCAAAATCACCATAATCAATATTCTGTTTCTCTAATTCATTATTATATAATTCTCTCATTATTTTTCTTCCTTTTGTATCCCATATTGGGATGGTAATAATAAATGACAAGTCGTTATTATCTTTTAATAACTCTAATAAACGTATACATCCTAATGTAATAATATCTTTTTGATATGGTGGATTAAATCCAAAAGTTCCCTTTAAGGGAGTTATATTAAAGAAACTACCAACAGAACCAAAATGCCTTTCTAAATCATAATAAATAGAACAATAATTTGTTGCCATTGAATTAATTGTAGATGCAAAACATTCAAAATCTAAATTATAATCTGTTTTCATTTGATGCATTATATTTGGTAACACCGCTAATTGATGATTATTTGAACCCAGTAATTGATATCTATATAAAATTGCCCAAAGATATTCATCTAATTTATTTTTAGGACCAGTATATTTCAATTCTAATCTATTATAAATTTGAATAGGAATAATAATATTATTTAATATATTTAATAATCGTTTATCTTTAATAATATAATCAATCGTAATATTTAATTTATAGAATTCTGTATTTGTTTTAATATTCATATAGTGTATTCTTGATATATTGTAATTAGTTTTATTATAATTAAATAAATTGGAATTTTTATATTTTTCTAAATTATATAATTCTTCACTATATATTGATTTTAATCGTATTATTACTTTTTCTATTTTATCATCAACATTCTTAATCGTACTATCATATTTACACATATCTTTTAATATTGTTACAAGTGTTTCTACATTATCATAATTAGTTGGGAAGAAATAATCTTTTGATAAATCATAATTAATATATAGAGAGAACATCCAACCAGATAGAATATTAGTAAGTGTTCTAGAATATGATTTTTTAATAGAAAAAATATTTGTTCCAAATTGCTCAACACAACTGTTTATAAAAACCTTTAAAATATTTGAAAATAATTTTCCCTTATATAATTCAAGTAATGGTTCCAAATTACATATATTAATAGGTGTTGTCATTTGTATTTTCATATTTTGATTTTCTATAATCATATAATTCATTAATAATATGAATAATGTTTTTTTAAATCTATAATTATATAATGGTAGAAAGTGCAAATTTAATACCTATTAATAATATGAATAATATGATATTAAATTTTGATTGTATACTTGATATAAATAAGTCATTATTAGTAAAAAAATGTAATAGATTAACAATAATTATTGATAATAAAATAAATAAAATAACTATTGAAAAATCAAATCATATAACACTAATTATAAATAAATTAATATCTGGTCTAGAAATTGGCAACTCTAATAATATTATAATATCAATGATTGATATGATTCCATTTGTTGATATATTTAAATCACAAGTATTCTTAAATGGACCTATTGAAATGTATGGCGATGTATTAATAACAAGTGATAAATCTTGGTTATATAATATTAATTCTATCAAGTAAAAGAATACTAAAATAAAAACTTAACTTTCAATTACTTTCTTTAGTGACATCACAACTTGGGTAGTGCGATTATCAAAATAAAAGCTTACATGCAGTCGTGGCTCAATCTCATTTAGAATTTTTCGGGTTTTGCGTACCCAGAAATAATCTTTAATGATATCGGAAGCCAAGAAAGTGTGTTTTCCAACTACAATTGGTACACCGGTAACAAACTTGCGAGTTTGGAATTCGCTAGAAATGTGATCAATGCATTGAAGCACTTTGTCATTTTTCAGTGCATAATCGAACGCTTCGATACACTGATTGAACACAATTTCCTGAGCCAGAAGAAGGTCTGTCTTTGTTGCTTTGTGAAGACGCTCAAAGGTCAGACCTTCAGTTACTTTTTCTTCAAAAATAATTGTGTAAGTGTTCTGTTGCTTTGCAACTGGTGTTGGTGCAATATCAGCTGATGGATTGATTGTTTGAACAACACATTGAATTTTGCTTGGTATTTCAATAGTGCGAGGATTTGCCGGTAAACATGAAAGCACTTTCTTTGGAATCATTTCTGGGTGCATATCTTTTGATTTGATATGTTGTGACCGTGGTTGAAAAGAAATGTTGGCTTTACGCTGGATTCGAGTTTGAGCGGCAGCTCTTTTTTTGGCTCCAACTATTTCAAATTCTGTTTCAAATTCAGGTTTAATCTCAATTTCAGCTTCAAACATTGGTGCCAGATTAACTGGTGCCAGATTAACTGGTGCCAGATTAACTGATTTGGATTCTTTTACCGGAGCAGCAAGAAGTGCTGCTCGGCGAGTCCAAACATTGGTAGAAGTAGCGTTTACAGGTGTAGTATTCATTAACTTTTATTATTATAATGAGTTATTAAATAAAATAATTTTCAATTTTTTATGAGTAATACTTAGTATTACTCATAAAAAAGACTGGGTTTCATTATTTAAAAAATTTTTTTGAATAAGAAAGTCCCACAATTTTTTATTAGTGAGCAAAGCGAAATAAGAATAATATGGAACAAAGTTCCGAGCGATCAATTTGTTATTAAATTAAACATATTGCTGCAAAGCCGTTTTTTAATATCAAACTTTGGTTAAATTAATATAATTGCTATGTAGTTTCATACATATTGAATTAAATTAATATTAACCTTTAGTCCGGATATTATCTTTATTAATACCATTAGCTATCATATAGTCTTTAACAGTTTTACTATGGTCACCTTGTAATAGAACTACTTTAGTTTTAGTATCAGTAATAAGATTATCTAACTCTTTAATTGTGCCATTACAATTACATTTTTTCTTTAATACTTTTAATTCAGAATCTGATAAATTCCAACCAGATATAAATGTATTTTTTTTACGACCATATTCTTCTACCCAAATCTCAATCTTTATATTTTCTTTAATAGAAACTTTCTCTTCAATATCTTCAAATGGATTCATACTTATTAATCATATATATATAATAATAATTTAAATCAATTTTTATAAATTATGAGTTTGCAAATTAATTATACGAATTGTAGCGTATCAATTGAGGCAAAGCTATTTTATTAGTTAAAATGTTAATAAATAAAATGAATATAAAATTAAACATAATTTCGTGTGTACCACTTTTTATTAGTATATTTATCTTTATAAGTTATCATTATATTATATATTTGTCAACTTCTTGTTTGAATGAAACAATGTATTTCTGCGTATTTGATACTAATCTTTCCATAAAGTTTCTATTGTTAATAATAATCTTTGATACTTTTTTATTTGAAAGAATGACTGGTTTAATTTCAATAATTTTTGTATCCTTTAACATTGTATTATTTGCATAAAGAATTTCTCTAATATAGATCTCTTTTTTAAGACGATTAACTCCATAAATAATTAAAATCAAGTTGAGAGATTCTTTATTAATTCGATTAATACAATCAATATAAGTCCCGTGATTCAAATGAATATCAATTGGTAATTCTTTAATACTAAGACATTTTGATTTAATCTCAAACTTTAAACCACACAAACAAATAATATCAAGTGACGGCGAATGATTATTTAGTCTTTTCAAATTAAAATTTAAACATCCTGGACATTTAATATTATCTGCAATATAATCCTCAAATTTATTACCTGCATTATTTCGTAGTTTATTAGCAATTGCAGATTCGAGAGGGCAATTTCTACATGAATGTTTTTTTGAGTGACAAAACCAACAAGAATTTAATAGGTTTAATTGATTCATTAAATAATATTAAATAAAATATAACAATCTATTTATTTCAATTTTTTTTGAAATAATATGTATAATTTACTTGTAAACTCGTAAATTATAAAAATTGATATTATATCATATAAAATAACTTTATTATTTATATTTAATGAATATTAACGGAAATTCTAAAGATTCTAATTATCGATATAAACGCCCTGATTTTGATGTTAAAATTGGTGGAGGTGGTAATGGTATTTATAGTACAATTAATAATATGGATATAATTGGTAAATCAATTAATCACCCGGCATCTATATTATTTAAATATTTTGCAAAAGTAACAGGATCAAATTATATTGAAGCTAAAAATCAACTAACTGGTACACATACTAAACAATCATTAGATATACTATTACAAGAATATATTGAGAATTTTATTATTTGCCCTAAATGTAATATACCTGAAACAATCCCTAAATTAGTAGGAAATAAAAAGCGAGCTGAATTATTTTTAGCTTGTAATGCTTGTAATAATGAATCTCCTGTTGTTTCTACAAAAAAAAATATAGAACGAGGAATTGATATTATTATTAAATATTTACAAGGAGGTAATGAATGGAAAATTCCTAAAAGTAATATTATAAAGAAGATTGAAGTTAATAATATTGTAAGTGATACTATTGCTATAAGTGACAATACGGTTGAAGAATATGTACCATTTGATGATATCTAAAATAAACTGAATTATAATAATTTATTTTATTATTTTTAAGAGAAAATTTATTTTAACGAGTTACTCTAACTTGATAATATGTTGATTTATCAACAGATTAGTGAGTTACCCTAAATTGTTAAGAAGTAGCGAAGCGAATTCTTAATGAGTTACTCTAAGACTTTAAAAAATTAAAATAATTTTTTAATGAGTTACCCTAAGACTTTAAAAAATTAAAATAATTTTTTAATGAGTTACCATTAAGTTTCTATTTAATCCTGCAAATTCATTATTTGCTTCTGAAAATTTCTTATGAATCTCTGGTAAATTCTCACAGTCAACGCATTTTGTAGGTCCTGTTAAATATGCAGATTCTTTCATTAATATTGCTTGTTTTTCACAATCAATACACCGTGTTGGAAATGCTAAGTGTGCATCTTCTGGCGATTTAATTTCTTTTTCACAATCAAAACATTTATTAGGTCTAGAATATACGACGGAAGTGAATTGTTCTTCTTTATAAAATAAACAATATAATCCAATTGCTAATATGAAGGCTCCGTAGATATCTCTCATTATTATTAATATAAAAGATAAAAAAATATTTTAATACATTTTTTTAGAAATATAATTGTTTGATTATGTGAGTGATGGAAAATCAGTATTGTTTAATGATACTACTTGATTTTTTTTTGGTTTATTAACAAAGTTATAAGGTTGTTTTCGAGCATTAAATTTCCTATATTGAGGTTTCTCATCAATTCCTAATTGTTTTCTTTTTTCATCAGCACGTTTTGATGTAAATTTCTTTGGTGCTGATTCATCTATTTTACTATTTAATTGACTTAATGACATTACTCTTGATGGTTTATGTCTAGAAATTTTAGTTGTTGACATAGGTTTCTTCTTCATAGTAAGTGAATCTAAATCTATTTTACTTGTTTTATTAATAATAGAATTATATAATTCTTGACAAGCTTCTTCTTCTAATTGTCTTTCCAATTCCTCATAATCAATTTCTTCTTCATTTTGTAATACTGTTTCTTCTGTTTGGTTCATTATATTATTTGACATTTGTTATAATATCATATATTTTCATTTTTTTATAACTGTTATGTTGTAAAAAAATATATGATACTCACATTTTTATAACCAGTATATATAAATTTTTCTATAATTATGTAATGGTATATATAAAACTAGAATATAATGATGATTATGTTATACTAAATAAGGTTAATAATATGTTTGATATCACAACTACTAAAGAATGGAAATTCTTAACACAATTTACTACAGCATATTTATTTATAAATTATCCTGGTGGAAATACCGTATTACCTATTGATAAAAAATTTATTAATAATCAAGATTATAGATTAACAAATGATTTAGATTTTAATTTTATTCCTATTATTCCATTTGGTAATATAAATAATATGTTCTGTCCTTTTACAGGTAACTTTGATGGAAATAACTTTTGTATAAAAAATATAGAAATTAAAGATAATACTAATAATGGTTTATTTGGTGTTATTAAATATAGTACTATAAAAAATCTAACTTTACAAAATATTATTATAAAACAAGGTAAATATAATGGTTGTTTATTTGGTAAAGGATTTCAAATCATATTAATGAATATAAATATAATTGGTAATATTAATATTAATGGATATTATAATGCTAGTTTAGGTGCAATTATAGAAGGAAATATGAAGAATATTAATATATGTATAGATGGAAATGTATCAACAATTATTGCGCATGATTATTCGGGGACTGCTGATAATATTTCTGTTATATCAAATTTAGAGAATAGTCCTGGCTATTTTATAAATATATGTGGAATTGTTAGAAATAGTAATTTTATTAGTTTTAATAAAGTAAATAATCCATTTTATATTAATAGTAATCATCATATGATTTCAGATTGTTATTATTTTCAATTAAATAATGATAATTTACCCATAATGCAAATTCTAGAAAATAGTTATTATAGAAATTTAAATAAAATTATATATACTCCTAATATTATTTGGGATAATTGGATAAAAATAGATTCAAATTATTATCTCAAAAATGTTATTAATTATATATTTGCAGATGCAAACAATATAGAACCCAAAATATATCATAATATAATATTTTATAATATAATATCTGGTATATCAAATAGTAATATATATATGAATATGAAAAATGAAATAATTTATAACTCTACTGTTTTATATAATCCATTAAAATATATTCTAATATCACTCGATACAATCGAAATTGATGATAATGCAAATAATATAACTATTTTACAACATAATATTGCTATTTTAGAACAAAAAATGCAAACTATTGGTAGTTTTACAGATTATATAAAGAATTGTCTTGAAAGATTAAAAAGTATATAATTTATTAGCCTAAACCAACAAAACTTAATATATAATTACTTACTAGTACTAAAGCTAAAACTCCTAAACTTCCTCCTATTAGATATCTATCATATTGATTGCCGGTAAATGGTGCATTACAGAATTTATTAATGTTAGTTTGATTAATAATATTAAGTAATACATAAGCTACTATAAAACCAATTTCTCCTATTATATTACCCCCAACAAAAGGAAATAATGATATAATATAATTAACACTTATTGCAATTATAGAATCAATCCCTGCTTTTCCAATACTATTACCTGAAAAATTATTGCAAGCTTTATATCTTCCATAAAGATTACCCAACATTGTTAATAATAATTTGAATACAACTGTAACAACTAGTGTTAAATTTTCACTTTCGGTATCAATTAAAGCAGGAACCGCAAACATTGGCACAAATATTGAAGCAAACATAAATATATCAGTTGGATTAGATAATTTGTCTACAGTTGTATTTAATCCAATTAATTTAAAGAAACCATTTAATATAGAATTCATATACTATATTAAAGAAAAAATTAAAATATTTATAAATTATTTATATTCAAATTATTGATTTGTATTTGCATTTCTTGTAATAAATTATTTATATTCAAATTATTGAATTGTATTTGCATTTCTTCTTGTAATTGAATAAATGGGTAACGTACATTTGATATTGATGCGTTATTTCGTACTCGTGATAAGAGATATTTGAGTGAAATACAATTAGATGTATAATTAATAATTGGTCGAATCTGTGTTAATCTAGCTTGTACATTATTTGTTAATCTCAAAAAATAGTCATTAATAAGATTTAATATTTGAATATGAATAACATTTGATGCTGTACTAATTACTCCATATCCGCCAACACTTATAAGAGGTATTAGTAGATTATCATTTGATGTAAAAACTTGCAAATTTGGACATACCTCTATTACATGCATTAGATGGGGAATATTATCTGAAGTATCCTTAATTGCCACCAAATTATAATTTAATGATAAACGTTGAATTGTAGCTGGAGCTAAGCTCTCACCACATGATAATATGATTGGTAGATTTAGATGATTAAATCTTGTTATAAAGTATTGGTATAAACCTTCTTGAGTATAGTTTGCTTCAGTTGGAGTTGTTAACATAATATAATTAGCATATGGAGCTAATTCAGAATTTTTAACAATAATTTGTACATTATTATGAAAATTATCATATACATATTGTGCAAATTGTAAACATTCAACATCTGATAAGGTCGATGCTTCTGGAGTATCTAAAATTACAAGATGTGTAACGCCATTATTAATAATAGTATTAATATGATTACCTAATTCATTATAGTTAATCATATTATTATTTGTAAAAAAGATCGGAAGATTTGTGATTACGCGAGATAAAGCCATTAATATAATATGAATTTATATTAATAGGATTAAATATCAATTTTTTATAAACTAATAATTGTACTATTATCATCACCTTATTAGGTAGCAAAAGCATACACATTAATGAATTGAATATACAATTAATGGTAAATATGACTATTTTTTCACTAGTAAAATTCTATCTTTGTTGGCTAGAATACTAAAACTATATTTAGTATTAGCAGTTATGTAATAAGTAAAATAAAGTATATCTATGATATTTTCTACTATAAAGTTAGATAAGTTATAGAATTTAGCTATATTAATTTTTAATTATAAAATAATTTTATTTTATGAAAATAATTTATAAAATAATTTAATAAATTATTAAATTATTTAAATAATATCTATATAATAGTATATATATGAGTACTCTTACATTTCGTCATGAAAATAATCGAGTTGAGTTTAAAAACGGTGTCAAACATCTCGTTAAAGAAAATGTTCTTGATGGTGAAAAAGGTTTATCATTTTCCTTAATTACTAAAATGGGTGATAAATTTCATCGTATTTCAGTTAGACAAGAAGGCGATGTCTACAAAATGCAAGAAAAGAAAGATGGCAAAGAATCCGAAGAAAATTTATCATTGGATGATGTTAAGAAACTTGTCAAGAAGAACCCCGATTTAGCTTTTGTTGAAGAAAGATTAAAGAATAGAAAACAAAAAGGTGGCGAACCTGATACTCTATTAGGTGGTAAAAAGGGATCTAAGAAGGCTTCTAAGAAGGCTTCTAAGAAGGCTTCCAAGAAAGCTTCCAAGAAGGCTTCCAAGAAAGCTTCCAAGAAGGCTTCCAAGAAAGCTTCTAAGAAGAGCTCTATGAGAGGTGGTGCCAAGAAAAGTTCTAAGAAGAGTTCTAAGAAGGCTTCCAAGAAAGCTTCCAAGAAGGCTTCTAAGAAGAGCTCTATGAGAGGTGGTGCCAAGAAGAGTTCTAAGAAGGCTTCCAAGAAGAGTTCTAAGAAGGCTTCCAAGAAGGCTTCTAAGAAGAGCTCTATGAGAGGTGGTGCCAAGAAGAGTTCTAAGAAGGCTTCCAAGAAAGCTTCCAAGAAGGCTTCTAAGAAGGCTTCTAAGAAGAGCTCTATGCGAGGTGGTGCCAAGAAGAGTTCTAAGAAGGCTTCCAAGAAAGCTTCCAAGAAAGCTTCTAAGAAGGGTTCTAAAAAGGGATCACGTAAGCATTAGATAATATATCAATAGCACTATTTACAAATAATTTTTTTTATAAAAAAATTATTTAATAAATATTTTTTCAAAATTATTTTTTCAAGCCAAAACAAGAACATGATGTATTAGTAAATTGGTCTATTGAATTTTGTAAATCTCTTAATAAATTATCAACATGATTCTTTAATTCTTCAATATTAGTTTGAGCTAATCTAACTGCATCTTCACCTTGTTTCTTCAAAACTGTAGTTTGTTCTTGAACTAATTTTATAGCATCTACACCTTGTTTTTTCAAGTTTTCACCTTGAAGTTTTAAATCTTCTCCATGTTTTTCAACTTGTTTTTTTAATTCGGATGTATGATTTTCACATTGTCTTTTTAATTCATTTGCATATTCTTCAGCTTGTTGTAAAGCTTTTAAAATTTGTTGTTCAGATTGTTGAACAACTGCACTTGCTTTATCTTGAACTTGTTGAACTTGTTGAACTGCTTTATTGACAACATCCGTTACATTTTGTCTAACTTGTTTAGTAATATCAGTTGCATTATTAACTATATCATTTACATGTTCTTGGGATTGTCTCATTATATAGGATACATGATTAATGGTAGTAGTAACTTGTTCTTGAGTTTCATTCATCATAGTTGTTACATTATCACGTACTTCATTTGCTAATTCACTAGTCTCAGCAATGATATCTACAACTTGTTGATTAGCCTGATTAATAATTTGAAATGTTTTCTCATGAGATTTTTTTATAGTATCATTT
>Ga0164292_10000167_pt1 | contig 45184 bp, 34 predicted proteins | sample GEODES117metaG_FD_111486 | JGI IMG/M metagenome (GOLD analysis project Ga0164292, IMG submission 111486) | Eutrophic lake water microbial communities from Lake Mendota, Wisconsin, USA - GEODES117 metaG | ecosystem: Environmental > Aquatic > Freshwater > Lake | place: USA: Lake Mendota... | reverse complement strand
GGTCACCGTGTCGGTAGCCGCCGATGTGGCGCTCGTGCCGGACGCGGTGGTGCTGGCCACCAGTGCCGTAGCGCCCGAGCCGGAGTTGACGCCACCGACGATCGAGGCGCCGGTGAAGAAGCGGCGGGCGCCGGCGAGGAAGACGGCCAGCGCGTAAGTCTTGGAGAACGCAAAACGCCGCCGGCTCACAGCGAGCCGGCGGCGTTTGCGTTTCCAACACGGAAGTAGCTGGGGGGAGACTCGAACTCCCGACCTCACGATTATGAGTCGTGCGCTCTAACCGGCTGAGCTACCCAGCCCCACAAGCGTGACCCGCGCCTGGAGCAGACGCGGCACTTACGGGACGCAAACGGCCGGCCCTTTCGGACCGGCCGATTGCTATGGCGGGGGCGGGATTTGAACCCGCGACCTTCGGGTTATGAGCCCGACGAGCTACCAGGCTGCTCCACCCCGCGGCAGTCTTGGGATATTAGCCGGTGCACGCGCAGAGTCAACCCCGCGCGCCCTCATATCGTGCTTATTCCGGCGTTTTCGTGCTGTCGTCGGCCGCACTCTTCTTCGCACTATCCGACGCCACGCTATCACGCACCGCCGGATCATCCACCCAGTACAGCAGCTCCTTCTCACCGCGCACCAACCCGTACTCCTCGCGCGCAATGCGCTCGAGTGTGAAGTCGTCGGTGCTCACGCGGGTGAGCGTGGTGTCGAGCACTGCCACCGTGTCTCGCAGCAGCGCGAGTTCGGCCTCGAGCTCGGCCACATCCTCGCGCTGCCCCAGCAGATCACTCGCCCCGTACTCGCCACCTTCCACGGCGTAGTACACCACGAACAGCACGCCGGCCGCCCACGCAAGACGGCGCAGCAGCACGCCGCCGCGTGTCTCACTCTTCCTGGTAGCCGCCATGCGCGTGATCCGAATCAGATGCCGAAGATGGCGCCGCCGGGATACTCGGCGTAGCCCTCGAGCTGCTCTTCGATGCGGAGCAGCTGGTTGTACTTCGCCACGCGATCGCTGCGCGACGGCGCGCCGGTCTTGATCTGGCCGGCCTGCGTGGCCACGGCGAGATCGGCGATGAACGTGTCTTCGGTTTCGCCCGAACGGTGCGAGATGATGCTGTTGTAGCCCGCGCTCTTCGCGAGCTCGATGGCTTCGAGCGTTTCGGTGAGCGTGCCGATCTGGTTCACCTTGATGAGAATCGCGTTGGCCACTTCGGCCTCGATGCCCTTGGCGAGGATCTCGCTGTTCGTGCAGAACAGGTCGTCGCCCACGAGCTGGCAGCGGTCACCCACCATGTCGGTGAGGATCTTCCAGCCGTCCCAGTCGTTTTCGGCCATGCCGTCTTCGATGGACACGATGGGATACTGCTCGAGCCAGCTCGCGTACATCTCGGCCATCGCCTGCGGCGAGCGCGAGGCCGCCCCGCTCTTCTTGAAGTGGTACTGACCGTCGCGGAACAGCTCACTGGCCGCCACGTCGAGCGCGAGCGCGATGTCCTGCCCGGGGCGGAAGCCGGCCGCTTCGATGGCTTCCATGATCACCTTCAGCGCTTCCTCGTCGCTCGCGAGGTTGGGCGCGAAGCCGCCCTCGTCGCCCACGCCGGTGGAGAGCTTGCGGCTCACCAGCACCTTCTTGAGCTGATGAAATACCTGCGTGCCCATGCGCAGCCCTTCAGCGAACGAGTCGGCGCCCACCGGGATCACCATGAACTCCTGGAAGTCCACCGTGTTCGTCGCGTGCGCGCCGCCGTTGAGGATGTTCATCATCGGCACGGGGAGCGTACGCGCCATCGGGCCACCGAGGTAACGATAGAGCGGGAGCCCCACCTCGAGCGACGCCGCACGCGCGACGGCCATGGACACGCCGAGCATCGCGTTGGCGCCGAGGCGCCCCTTGTTCTCCGTGCCGTCGAGATCCAGCAGCGCGCGATCAATCGCGATCTGATCGGTGGCGTCCATGCCCTCGAGCGCCTCGGCGATCTCGGTGTTGACGTTGTTCACCGCCTGCTGCACGCCCTTGCCGCCGTAGCGCTCGGGGTCACCGTCGCGCAGTTCCACCGCTTCGCGCTCGCCGGTGCTGGCGCCGCTCGGTACCGCAGCACGGGCGGCCGCGCCGGTTTCGAGAATGACATCGACTTCAACGGTGGGATTGCCGCGGGAGTCGAGGATTTCGCGCGCGGAGACGGAGACGATGGGGGCCATGGGGCAGGAATTGGTGTAGGGCGATTTTGGTGAACAGCAATTGCAGACGGCAGACGGCAGGAACCGCAGACGGCAGTTTGGGAGCAACGACGCAGACTGCTCCGTGCTCACGGCGATGGGTAATCTACGACGAAGCGGGTGCTGGCAGGGGCTCGGCGCGGGGCTGTCGCCCCTCGCCCGCGATCATGGGCGGCGTCACCCCGTACGTCGTGGCGAGGCATTCGGCCATTCGCTCACGGACCTGCTCGCCGAGCGTTTCGCGGTCGGCGTAGGTGAGCCCGACGGTGGAGATGGGTTCCAGCAGGTGCACATGCACGGTGCCGGGGCTGGCCCGGAATTCCTCGCGTGGGTTCACCTCGATGGTGCCGTGAATGACCACGGGCACCACCGGCGCCTGCGACGCGATCGCGAGGACGAACGGCCCCTTCTTGAAGGGACGCAGCGAGTAGGTGCTGCCGCGCGTGCCCTCGGGATACACGAGCACCGGGTTCCCCTGCGCGATATTGCGGGCGGCTTCCTCATAGGCGCCGAAGGCCGCCTTGCGGTTCTCCCGGTCGATGAAGATGACGCCCACGCCGCGCGCGGCGGCCCCGAAAACGGGAATCTTCTCGAGCTCCCGTTTGGCCACGAAGCCGTAGTGCGGGAGCACCTCGATCATGCTGGGGATGTCGAACCAGCTCACGTGGTTCGCGATGTACACCCGGGGGGCGCCCTTCGCGAGCCCGTCGTCGCCGTGCAGCACCACCTTCACGCCGGCGGCGCGCAGCAGCCACCACGCCCACCAGCGCGGGCACCTTTCGTAGATGCTGTCCGGCCCCTGCTTCACACCGAGCAGCTGGGCCACGAGCACGGTCGAGCCGAAGACGAGGGTGCCGAGGAGCAGCGCGATGAAGGTGATGCCGGTCCGGAACATCGATCGAAGTTCGCGAAAACGGCCCGGTCCTACAATGGCCGGACGTTACTGATCCGTACCGAAATGGTCATGCCCGCGCACAGCGGCGGTCTCCTCCGCCGCGCCAGCCGACTCTACCGCTCCGACGACGGTGAGCGACACCCCCTGCTCGGCCTCCCAGCGCTCCGCCACGGCCGCAAAAGCCGCCGGGGGCATGGTAACCAGCAGCTCGTACTCTTCGCCGCTCACAAGGGCGCTGGCGGGCTCAACGCCAGGGCCAACCGGCAGCCGCCGCTCATCGAGGGCCAGCCATACGCCGCTGGCGGCGCCGAGATGCCGGGCATCGGCAGCGATGCCGTCGGAGATGTCGAGCATCGCCGTGGCACCGGCAGCGGCGAGTGCCGCTCCCGCAGCGAGTCGCGGGGAGGGCGCCGCGAACCGCGAGCGCGCCCAGGCCTCGGGGGCGTTTCCGTTCTCCCACGCCGCAAGCGCGGCACCTGGCCCCCCAAGCGTGCCGGTGACGAGGACAAGGTCGCCCACCGCCGCCCCGGCCCGCGACACGACACGTTCGGCCACGCCGATCACGGTGAGAGTGATGGCGAAGATGCGGCCACGGCTGAGATTGCCTCCCACGATGCGGGCGCCGGCCGCGCGCACCTGCGAGCCGATCCCGTCGGCCACCTGCGGGAGGTCGCCCTCCCACGACGGCGGCACGATGAACGCCACCAGCACGCACTCGGCGCGCGCGCCCATCGCCGCAAGATCCGAGAGCGCGGCGGCCGCCGCGCGATGCCCCACCTCGAACGGGGTGAGCCAGGCGCGACGGAAGTGCACATCCTCCACACACGCATCGGTGCTCACGACGCGCTGTCCGCTGATGAGGCGCGGCAGCACGGCGGCATCATCACCGATGTCGACGGCGAGATCGCCCCAACGCGACATGAGCAGGCGGATGGTGTCGAACTCCACCCCCTGCCCCATGGCCTGGTGTGCGCGGAACGCCTCGTCGGGACTGCCGTGCGTGCTGAACATGCGTGTAAGCTAGATCGGCCGCTTGCCTACGGCACCAGCCCGTCGCCGGTACGCTGATAGCGCAGCAGCCCATGCGCCGTGGCGAGAAACACCGCATCGCGCTGGAGCAGCACGTCCAAGACCGGACCGGGCACGTCGAGCGGCACGCGCAACTCGCGCCGCGCCCCGGTGCTCCGCGAGACGAGCAGGACACCATCGCGCCCGGCGACCACAAACGCGCGCTCGTCGGCCGCCACGCGTGTCACCTCACCCACGAAGCGCGGATCGAGCGCCGGTAACCGCTGTACGGCCGAGGAAGCCGCCCCGGCACGTGGATCGACGAGGACCACCGCGTCGTCGGTGGCCACGAGCAGCACGGAATCGCTCGCGGCCAGCGCCCGGATGGGCATCCGCAACACAAGGTCGGCGGCATTCGCGGCGCGTGGGGCATCGGCCACCGTACCACGGCCGGCACCGCCGTCGGCGGGCATCGCGAAGAGTCCGCGTTGCGAACCCACCCACAGCGTTGTCCCGGTCGTCTGCAGCGCATGTACGGCCACATCGCGCAGCAATGACTCACCGGCGCCGAGCGAGTCGGACACGAACACCAGCCCGCGCCCGGTGCCCGCCCACGCACCGTCATCGCGGGGCGCCACGGCAAAGACACGATCGTCGGGGAGTCCACCCAGTCGCGTGGTGGCGCGCATCTCCTGCGCACCGTCCAACTGTACGCGCACGAGGCCGCGATCGGTGCCGAGCCACGCCCGCGCACCGCGCGTAGCCATCGCGAAGGTGCGCACGCCGGCGAGCGGCACCGTGATGGTGCCCTCGATCCAACGCCAGCGCTGGAGGTCGGTGGAGGCGAAGGTGAGGCCCCCGCGCCGCGAGAGCCCGAGCCCCGCCACCCATACCCCGTTCGCCGCCGGCGCGAGTGCCCCGGCGCCCGCATCGAGCAGGCCGTACGGCAACGCGCTCCCTTGCCCGAACACGGGATCGAAGCGGAACAGCCCCTCGCCATCCGTACCGAGCCACAACTCACTGGCACGATCGGGCGACGCGGCGCCCGCCGTCAGCGCGAAATTGCCGATGGGGCGGTTTGGTGCGGTGCGTCGCAGCAGCAGTTGCGGCTGCGCGCGCAGCCCGGGATACCGCTGGACGAGGTCGGCCACCGTGGGCGCAACGATGACCTGCTGCGATACTGGTGGCGCGCTGGGTGTGCTGATGCCCACCCGCGAGATGCGCGTCCACTGTCCGCCACTCTGCACGAGCGCATCGCCGTTGCCGCTGCGATCGAACACGATACGCTGTGGCACTCCCGTGACGATGGTGCGTTGCACCTGTCCGCTGAACGGTCGATACGTGATGACGGCGCCGGGGACGCCCACCCACAGCGCGTCTTCGACAGGATCGCCGGCCATGGTCGTAATGGACGCGCCGAAGCCGGTGAGCGGCTGCGTCGCAAACGACTGCGGATCGCGCCCGAGTTCTCGATCGAGATCGCGCGACGCCGGCGGCAGGAAGCGCTCGGCGATGCGATCGTACACGGCCACCCCGCCTGGTCCGGCCGCGAAAACAAAGCGCCGCGTTACGGCCACGGCATCGATCACCGAGAAGCTCCCCACCCGCACCCGCTCCTCGCCGACGGCGCCCACCATTGGCGGAGACGCCCCCGGCGGTAGTGGAGCGCAGGCCGCGAGCAGCGCGGCGGCCGCCGCGGAACTCAGCAATCGGCCGGCCACGAGGATCAGCCGCCTACACGGCGGGCAGTTCGGCGAGCACATAGGGCGCGCGAGGGTGACCACGTTCGATGTCGGTCCACACGCCGCCGAGTTCATGCAGCACATCGTCGAGCATGGCCCCGCGGATGGAGCCGCATACTGCCGTGGCGCGCTCGGCCGCGCGACCATGCAGGGTGGCGCCGAGGACGGCAGCATCTCGCGCCGAGCAGCCCTGCGCGAGCAACGCGACAATGATGCCGGTGAGACAATCGCCGCTGCCGCCCGTCGCGAGCATGGGCGTGCCGTGCGGAACGCCCCACAGCGGCTGGCTGTCGGGCGTGGCCACCAGCGTAGGCGTGCCCTTGAGGAGCACTGTGCAGCCAGCCCGGCTGGCGAACTGCGCGAGCAGCGCAGCCCGCGGCTCCCATGCGTCCGGGAGTGGTGTGCCGAGGAGGCGCGCAAACTCCCCGGGGTGCGGCGTGCACACGGCCTGCGGTGTGTCGCGCACCCAGTGCCGCAACATCGAGGCCGTATCGGTGCCCAGCGCGTTCGCCGCATCGGCCGCGAGCCACAGCGCGTCGGCATCGAGTACGAGGGGCGTGCCACGATGCCCATCGAGCAGGCGCTGCATCACCATGGCCGCGCTCTGGGAACGTCCGAGCCCGGGGCCGATCGCGAGCGCGGTGTAGCGCTGCGCATCGGCCTGCCGGCTCGCGGGCTCGGAGGGCCAGCGATGCGCGAGGGCCTGCGGCACCAGCGACTGCACGGACGCCACGCTGGGCTCATCGACAATGGCGTGCACCAACCCTGCCCCCGTGTGCAGAGCGGCCCGACAGGCCAGCACCACGGCACCGGCCATCCCCGTCTCGCCGCCGGCAATGCCGACCCGTCCGCGCATGCCCTTGTGGGACGTCCACGCATCGGCGGCGTGCGCCGCGCGCCCGAGCGCACGCAGGCTGTCGGCGTCGGCCCAGCGCCACGCCTCGTCGTCGCGATCGCCCGGGATATCCCCGTGGAGGCCCAAGCCGATGTCGAGCAGCACCAGCCGCCCCACATGATCACGCCGCAGCAGTATTCCGCGCTTGATCGTGCCGAACGACAAGGTCACGTGCGCGGGAACACTGCCGTCGGCGACCTCGCCCGAGGTGGCGTCGAGCCCACTCGGCAGGTCGAGCGCCACGATCGTGGCACCACCATCTCGGGCGAGCGCGAGGCGCGCGCAGTCCGCCAGTGCCGAGTCACGCAGAGGCCCGCGATGCCCGGTGCCGAGGAGCCCGTCGATGACGAGGCGCTCGTGGCCGGTGGGTGCTCCAAATACGAGATACGGCGTGGCGAGTTGCGCGGCCCGCTGTGCATCCGGTGTGCGCGGCGGTGCGCTGGCGTGCAGCCGCACGGCAATGCCGGCGCGGGCGAGCTGCGCGGCAACGATATACGCATCGCCGCCGTTGTTGCCGCTACCGGCCAGCAACGCGACGCCGTGTGACAGCTGGGCGGCGCACTCCCGCAGCAGCCAGGAGGCCGCAGCGGTACCGGCCTGCAGCATGAGATCGAACGACGGCGTCCCCGCATTGATGGCGCCGCGATCGCGCGCCGCCGCCTCAGCGGCCGTGGTGACCCGCAAGGCGTGCAGTGGCGGGTTCAGACGTGCGCCGTGCTCCACGGGTATTCGCGCTCGAACGCCTCCGCGAAATCGAACACACCGTAGAAGTCGTCGCGGCTGTCCTGCGCCTGACTGACCAGCAGCCCGAGGTCAACCAGCGTGAACACGATATCGCCGATATCCATGGTGGAACGCACACCCCAGTGCTCCAGCACCACGCGCGCCATGACGCCAAAGCGATGGAGAGCCAACTCGCGACAGGCGTGGGCGAGCTCGGGTCCGCTGATGTGGCGGCGCTCGACCAGACGCGTCTGACTGTGCTCCAGCGCCGACAGCACGAACAGATATGCGCGCTCGTCGAACCGCTGCTCACGCAGACGGATCTGATCCATGATGCCTTCACGGAACGCCAACTCGGTCACGCTTTGCTGCCTCTCGGGTGGTGCGTCGGTCGAACCGCGGTGCGCGCCGAAGGGGGAAGCCGCGCGTCCTTGCTGTGACCCGTGAATACTGCCGATGGAAACGGGCGGCCACAACTCCCATGGCCGCCCGCGCGGTTCGCTCATCCCAGCTTTGTGATTGCACGCAGCGGAAGTTCCGCTGTGTGCACGGGTTAGCCGCGCGCCATACTGGCACGACGCGCGGTGGGCCCGTCGGTCACATGGGAATCAGATCGATGTCACACCTGCGCAACGGCGCGATACAGCGGGAACCGGTCGGCGAGCGCCTTCACGTCGGCCTTCACCGCGGCTACCGTCTCGGCATTCTCGTGATCACTGAGCACGCGATCGATGAGTGCCGCGATCTGCTGCATCGCGTCGCCGTCCATACCGCGGGTGGTGACGGCCGGCGTGCCAATACGAATACCGCTCGTGATGAACGGCGACTGCGTCTCGTTGGGCACCGTGTTCTTGTTCACCGTAATGCCGGCCTGATCGAGCACCTTTTCCGCCACCTTGCCGGTGAGCCCCTTGTTACGGAGATCGACGAGCATGAGGTGGTTGTCGGTGCCACCGCTCACGATGTGATAGCCGCGCTGCACGAGCGCCGCGGCCAGCACCTGCGCATTCTGCACCACCTGCTGGCAGTACGCCGTGAACGACGGCTGCAGCGCCTCGTGGAATGCCACCGCCTTGGCGGCAATGACATGCTCCAGCGGCCCGCCCTGCATGCCGGGGAACATGGCCTTGTCGATGGCTTTGGCGTGTTCGGCCTTGCACAGGATGATGCCACCGCGCGGACCGCGCAGCGTCTTGTGCGTGGTGCTGGTCACCACGTCGGCAAAGGGCACCGGCGACGGATACGCCCCAGTGGCCGCGAGGCCGGCGAAGTGCGCCATGTCCACCCAGAACAGTGCGCCCACTTCCTTCGCGATGTCGGCGAACGCCTGCCAGTCGATCACACGCGAGTAGGCACTGTAGCCGGCGATGATGATCTTCGGCTTGTGCTCACGCGCCTTGGCGCGCATGTCCTCGTAATCGATGATGCCGTCACCGGTGACACCGTACGACACGGCCTTGTACAGCAGGCCGGAGAAGTTGACCGGCGAGCCGTGCGTGAGGTGCCCGCCCTGCGACAGGTCCATGCCGAGGAACGTCTCGCCCGGCTTCATGAAGGCGAGGAATACCGCGGCATTGGCGCTCGCGCCGCTGTGCGGCTGCACATTGGCGTGGTCGGCGCCGAACAGCTGCTTGGCGCGGTCGATGGCCAGCTGTTCCACCTTGTCCACCACTTCGCAGCCGCCGTAGTAGCGCTTCCCCGGCAGCCCTTCGGCGTACTTGTTGGTGAGCGGCGAGCCCATGGCCTCCATCACCGCCGGCGATACGAAATTCTCGCTGGCGATGAGTTCGAGGCCGTCGCTCTGACGCTCGACTTCCTCGCTGATGAGGTGCGCGATCTCCGGGTCGGTCGCGCTCAGCGCGCCCCCCGGCGGCAGACGGTCCCAATTGGACCAATCGGCGCTCGCTCCTGTACTCATGCCCCACTCCCCGGAGCTTCGGCTCCGTTCTGTTCGTTCGTCTGCTCGATCTTGGTCACCCGCGTCTCGTGGCGGCCGCCCTCGAAGGGCGTCTCCAGCCAGGTCTTCAGGATGGCCACCGCGTCCTCGTCGGACACGAAACGCGCGGGGAGCACCAAAACGTTCGCATCGTTGTGCTTGCGGGCGAGGCCGGCGATTTCGGGATTCCACACCACCGCCGCCCGTACCCCCGGATACCGGTTGGCCACGTAGCTCATGCCGAGCCCGGTGCCGCACAGCAGGATGCCGCGGTCCACCGCTCCGTCGCTCACCTGCTGCGAAAGCGGGTGCGCATAATCGGGGTAGTCGGTGCTAGCCGTGCTGTGCGTGCCGATGTCCTCCACCTCGTAACCCAGCTCGCCGAGCACCACCCGCAGCCGTTCCTTGAGTTCGAATCCGGCGTGGTCGGAGGCGATGGGAATGCGCTCGCCGGGGCGGGCAATATCAACCATGGGTCAGCTCACTGGGCGTGAAGGTGGTAACTGCCGAAGAACCGCAGGAGAACATACTCAATCCGGGAGCGACCCGTCGGCGGCCGCGGCGGCGGCCAGCGTCTCACGTGCAATCACGATGCGCTGAATCTCCGACGTACCCTCGTAGATCTCCGTCACCTTCGCGTCGCGCATGTGGCGTTCGACGGGATAATCGGTCACGTAGCCATAGCCACCGAAGATCTGCACGGCCTGCGTGGTGACCCACATGGCGGTCTCCGACGCGAAGAGCTTCGCCATGCTGCTGAAGCGCGTGATCTTCTCGCCCCGTTCCTTGGCGGCCGCGGCCGAGTGCAGCAGTGTACGAGCCGCGGTGATGCGCGTGGCCAAGTCCGCCAGCTTGAACTGGATGGCCTGGAACTCGCCGATATGCTTGCCGAACTGCTTGCGCTCGCCCACGTACTTCACGCTGGCTTCGAGCGCCGCACGGGCAATGCCGATCGCCTGCGCCGCAATGCCAAGCCGCCCGTGATCGAGCGAGCCGAGCGCATAGGTGAGCCCCTTCCCTTCGTCACCGAGCAGGCGGTCCGCCGGTACGCGGCAGTTGTCGAGCACGATCTGCAGCGTGGGTGACGCGCGCATGCCCAGCTTGTTTTCTTTCTTGGTGATATGGAACCCGGGGAGATCAGGCGTGAGAATGAACGTGCTGATTCCCTTGCTGCCCTTGCGTGCGTCGGGCGAATCCGTGCGGGCCATGCAGAGGATCACCTGCGCTTCGTTGCCATGACTCACCCACGCCTTGGTGCCGTTGAGCACCCAGGCATCACCGTCGCGCACGGCCTGCGCCCGCAGGCTGCCCGCGTCGGACCCGGCCTCGGGTTCGGAGAGCGCGAAGGCGCCCAGCCACTCGCCGCGCGCCATGGGCGGCAGGAAGTGCGCGCGCTGCGCCTCACTGCCGAAGTTGAGAATCATCTGCGTGGGCAGCGAGTTGTGCACGCTGAGCGTGACGGCGGCCGACGCGTCGCCCACGGCGATCTCCTCGAGCGCGAGCAGATAGCTCTGCGCGTCGAGCCCGAGCCCTTCGTACTGCTCGGGAATGAGCATGCCGAGGAAGCCGAGTTCGGCCATCTGCTGCACCATGCTCCGGTCGAAACGTGATTCACGATCGCGTTCGCCGGCGAGGGCCACCAGTTCGCGCTGCGCGTATTCGCGCGCGAGTCGCTGGATTTCCTGCTGTGTTTCGGTAAGTGGGATAAGCGACATGGCCGGGACTCAGTACTGGTAGAAGCCGCGACCGCTCTTGCGGCCGTACCACCCGGCGGCCACGTACTTCCGCAGCAGCGGGCACGGGCGGTACTTGGGATCACCGAGCCCCTCGTGCAGCACTTCAAGAATGGCAAGGCACGTATCGAGCCCGATGAAGTCGGCGAGGGTAAGCGGCCCCATGGGGTGGTTCATGCCGAGCTTCATGACCGTGTCGATGGCTTCCGGCGTACCCACGCCTTCCATCACGCAGTAGATGGCCTCGTTGATCATCGGCATAAGGATGCGGTTGGCCACGAAGCCCGGGAAGTCGTTCACTTCCACCGGTGTCTTGCCCAGCGCCTTCGAGAGCGCCATGACCTGCTGCGTGGTGGCATCGCTGGTGGCGAGCCCACGGATGACTTCCACCAGCTGCATCACCGGCACCGGGTTCATGAAGTGCATGCCGATGACGAGTTCGGGGCGCTTGGTGCGCGCGGCGATCTCGGTGATGCTGATGGAGCTGGTATTGCTCGCGAGGATGGCGCCGTCAGGAGCGAAACGATCGAGATCCTCGAAGATGCGGAACTTGAGGTCGGTGCGTTCGGTAGCCGCTTCGACCACGATCTGCGCGGCGGCCACCGCCTCGAGCGACGTGGCGGTGGTGATGCGCCCCAGCGCGGCCTCGGCGGCGCTCGCCTCCAGTGCGCCCTTCTTTACCTGACGCTCGAGGTTCTTGGCGATAGTGTCGCGGCCGCGCGCGAGCGCGTCGGCGCTGACGTCGATCATGGTGACATCGTGACCGCTCGTCGCGAAGACGTGTGCGATGCCGTTGCCCATCTGGCCGGCGCCAACCACCGCCGCGCGCTGAACGCTACCCATCGTGTCGGACATATCGCTTCAGGTTCCTGTAAACGAGGACGTTGATCCAGAATTTGCTACGGAGTTTGCTGCAGAAGTCGTCGAAAGAGTTTGCGCGGCCGCACGCGAGACACGTTGCCCCCACACCGCCGCCCCACCCAGCACCAGTGCGGCGACTACACCGCCTTCGGGGCCCCAGCTGCCGCCGGTGAGCCACGCGGGTCCATCTACGACGGCACGATACCCCGGCGTCGCAAACGGTAACCCACTCACGGGCACGTGGAGCACGGCCGCCATCACCCAGTTCCACGCCAGATGTGCGGTGAACGCCGCCGGCAACCCGACCCGTTCACGCACAACACACAAACACCAGCCGGCGAGCATCACGATGAGCGTGGTGCGGACGCCGGCGCCGGGGTTCATGAGATGCACCAGACCGAACGCCACACTACTGGCGCTACGTGCCAACAACCTGCCCTGCCCGGCCGGCGTAGCCTCCTCGGCCACGGCGTACAGATAGCCGCGGAACGCCAGCTCTTCCCACAGGGCTGCCGGGGCCAGCACCAGCATGAGCCGCAGCGCCGTACTGGTCCAGCTGTCGCCCACGTAGGTCGACGGCGGGACCGTCTCGAAACGAAGTAGTTGCGCGACCCACAACACGGTGGCCGTAAGCAGTATGGCTCCCGTACCGACCGATGCCCCCGCCAGCAGCGGGCGGCTTTTCCAGGTGCCCTCGCCGACGCCAAGCACCGACCAGGACACTTCGTCCATGAACCGGAATCCGGCCCAGCATCCGGCCAGCACGCCAACGAGCATGCTGAACGGGTACATCGGCACCGGCTCGCCCACCGCCCGCGAAAGTGCGCCGAAGAGCGGCGCCGCCAGCGACTCGAAGATGCCCTGGGCGAGCACCCACGCCACACCGAAGGCGCCGAGCCGCCAAAGGACGCGGGCGGCGGTGGTCAGGAGCGGTGTCAGGAAACGCGTTCCACCGACAGCGCCACGGCATCGCCGCCACCCAGGCAGAGCGTGGCCACGCCCGTCCGCAGGTTGCGGTCGATGAGGGCATGCAGCAGCGTGACCAGCACGCGCGTGCCGCTGGCGCCGATGGGGTGACCGAGGGCGATGGCGCCGCCGTTCACGTTGACGCGATCAGCATCCCACTCGAGCCCTCGGCCGTCGGCGAGCGCCTGGCTCGCGAAGGCTTCGTTGGCTTCGATGAGATCGTAGTCGCCGATGCTCGTGCCGCTCTTCGCCATGAGATTCTTCATGGCGGTGATGGGCGCGAAGAACAGTTCCTGCGGGTCGCCGGCGCCGGTGGCGTAGCCGGTGATGCGGGCAAGGATGGTGAGCCCGTGTTCGCGCGCGTAGGCCTCGCTGGTGACCACCACGGCGGCAGCGCCATCGTTGAGGCTCGACGCATTGCCGGCGGTCACGCTGAGCGTGCTGTTGTCACCCTTGCCCGGGAAGGCGGGGCGCAGCTTGGCCAGCGATTCGGCGGTCGTGTCGGCGCGCGGTCCTTCGTCGGCACTGATGACGGTGGGGCCCTTCTTGCCGGGGATCTCCACGGGCGCGATCTCGGCCGTGAACTTGCCCGCCTGCTGCGCCGCCACGGCCTTGGCGTGCGACGCCGCGGCGAAGGCATCCTGTTCGTCGCGCGAGACGCCCGCCTTGGTGGCGGTGTACTCGGCGTGCGACCCCATGTGCACGTTGCACGTGCCGCACCAGAGGCCGTCCTTGATCATGCCGTCGACCATGCTCTGATCGCCGATCTTCACGCCGCCGCGCATGCCGTACACGTAGTGCGGTGCGTTGCTCATGCTTTCCTGACCACCGGCCACGATGACCTGCGCATCACCAGCCTTGATGGCCTGCGCGGCGAGCATCACGGCCTTGAGGCCGGACCCGCACACCTTGTTCACAGTGAGCGCAGACGCGGTGCTGGGCACGCCGGCCTTGAGCATGGCCTGACGGGCGGGCGCCTGCCCCGTGCCACCCTGCAGCACGTGCCCCATGATGACTTCCTGCACCGCGGCAGGGCTCACGCCGCTACGCTCGAGCGCGGCACGGATGGCGATGGCGCCGAGTTCGGGCGCCGAAAGGGAGGCAAGCCCCCCGAGATACCGGCCGATCGGGGTGCGCGCGGCACCGACGATCACGGGCTGGCGGGACAGGTCGGACATGGTCGTGGAAATCAGGTGGGTGACGCAGGGGAGTGGAACGCGACGGAAAGTTAACGAACGTGTTCGCACGACGACGGTTTACTGAAAATGCAGGTGGCCCCTGTGCCCACCCGTGCGTGAGGCGACCCACGCCGAGGGCTGGACGCGTGACGGCTCCCCTTCGAAGTTGCAGGGATGCGTCTCTCCCGCCTGCTTCCCGCGTTGCTGTTCCCGGTGGTCGCCGGAGCCCAGACCCGTCAGCCCCCGCGCCGGCCGGCGCCAGCTCCGAAGCCAGCCACCACGCCCGCGCCCAAGGCTGCCGCCCCCGCGATCAAGATCCCCTTGGCGCGCGTTACGGGCGAGGTCTTCGACAGTGTGTCAACGGCCCCGCTGATCAACGCGACCGTGCAGTGGGTCGCCGCCGACAATCCGGCCATCGTCCGCACGATCCAGACAGACTCGGTAGGACAGTTCCTCCTCGATTCCATGCGGGTGGGCATCTATCTCGTGGGCGTGATCCACGAGCAGGTCGACCGGCTGGGGCTCGAGAACCGGGTGATTCAGGTGAACATCGAGGGGAGTGGCGACGTGTCGGTGTCGCTAGGACTCCCCTCTGCGGCCGCGATGCTGCGCACGGCCTGCGGCACGGCCGGTGAAGGCATGGATCGCGGGGCGTTCCTGGGCCTCGTGCGCACGTCGCGCGGCACGCCGCTGGAAGGGAGCGCGCGCGTGCGGGTGCAGTATCCCGAAACGGCCGTCAGTCAGAGTGGCGGCGTGTCTCGTCGCTTCCCCAGCCGATTCGCCGACGCCAAGCCGAACGGCGCCTTCGTGCTGTGCGGCGTGCCCCCCGAGGCAACGATCACCACTCGCGCGTACGCCGGCAAAGATTCGAGCGGCGTGATCGAACTCCGGGTGCCACGCACTGGCCTGTTGGTGCGCGATCTGGTCATCGCCAGCCCGGTACGCATTGCCAAGGCGCCCACAAGCCCTACCGAGCGCCCGCAAACGCTGCTCAAGGGCACAAGTCGTGTTCGCGGTCTGGTGCGCGACAGTGTTGGCAAGCCGCTGGTCGGCGCGCGCGTCACGGTACCCGGCACGGGTATGGAAGGCACGAGCACCGGCGGCGGCCTCTTCACCTTCGACTCGCTCCCGGGCGGGTCCTGGATGGTGGAGGCGCGCGCCGTCGGTTTCGAACCGACACGCGTGGCGGTGGATTTCCTGGATGGTATGGTGGCCGAGGCGGAGATCCGCATGGAAGGGTTGGCGCCGCGCCTCGATACCGTGAAGGTGCAGGCCGACCGCTGGACGCGGGAAATGGCCGCGTTCGAAGCGCGCAAGAAGCAGGGCGGCGGCTATTTCATGGACGACGCGATGCTCGAGAAGCGCAATGCCGTATTCGTGTCGGACATCATGCGGGGGACGCCCGGAGTCACGGTGGTGCCAGGCGGCGGCGGCGGTCGGGATCGCGTGCTGATGCGCGGCAACGCCGGCCCGGGTTCCTGCGCCCCGGCGATCTTCGTGAACGGCATGCTCACACCGGTGCCCGACGGTCAGCTCGACAACCTGGTGACATCCGCCGAAATCCGCGGCGTGGAAGTGTACTCGCGCATCGGCAGCACCCCACCGGAGTTCCAGAGCCGCAACGGCTGCGGGAGCATCGTGATCTGGACGGGGCAAAGGAGACGGCCGTCCGACCGGTAACGGCGGGAGTGACCGCGCGGGAGAACGGCGGGAGACGGCGCCATGGATCAACTGCGTCATGGGTCATGATGACGACGCAGCGGTGACGACGTCAGAGGTACCGCGGGGGAAAATGAAGGGCGGCGCCAGCTTCGCGGCGCCGCCTTTCCACATTGGGGCGCTGTCACCCGCTGTTTGGGCTTCGCGGTTGCCGTGACCCATGACGCGGTTGTTCCATGACGCGGTTACCCGCCGTCACCACCGCGGTTACAACCGCAATTACAGCCGCGATTCCCGCTAGTCGTCGAACCCTACGACCAGGTTCATTCCCGCCTGCCGCGCACGCTCTACGGCCGTGCCTGCAGCGCCGAGCAGGCCGTCGACCGTCGTCACCGTATCGGTCACCTCGGCCACGCCCACCGAGAGCGTGGTGCGCGCCTGCGTGAACTCGCCGCCGAACACGTGGCGAGCCATGCGCTCACGAATACGTTCGGCGAGCACGAGCCCGCCGGAGAGTTCAGTGCTCGGCAGCAGCACGCCGAACGCCTCCCCGCCGATACGCCCCACCACGTCCGTCGTGCGTGACTCCTGACGGCACACCCAGGCGATGGCGCGGAGCCATTCACTGGCGAAAACGGTGCCATGCTGGTCCACCAATTCCCGGAAGCGGTCGGGGTCGACGAGCAGCATGGTCAGCGGCTGCCCGTAGCGACGGGCTCGCGCCACTTCGCTCTGCGCCACGTCAAAGTAGGCCCGGCGTGCCGACACTCCCGTGAGGTAGTCGGTGGTGCTCGACGCATCGTCGCGCATGCGTTCCTCGAGCCGACGGCGTTCCGACACATCGTGCGACACCACGGAATACCCGATCGCCTCGCCGGCGGCATCGCGGAGCGCCGTCACAACAGTGGTTGCCCAGAAGGTCGTGCCGTCCTGCCGCTGACGATACCCCTCTTCCTCGCACCAGCCATTTCGCGCGGCGAGCGCCAGGGTGTCCTGCAGATACGACGCACCGCCATGATCGGGGGGCACCAGCTCCGTCATGCGCTGCCCGACGATGGCCCCGGCGTTCCACTGGTGCACACGCTCGGCCGCCACACTCCAACTGTCCACTACGCCCTGCGCGTCGAGCGTGTAGATCGCATACTCGCGCACGGCCCCCTGCACCGCCTCGAGACGTTGCGACAGGCGCAACACGAGGCCACGGCTCGACGCAAGGCTCGACGCGTCGGTAGCGACGGCGACGATACACCCGGTGTTCACCTTCACCAGCGACAGGAAGACCCCGCTGTGCTGCCCGGGGGCGAGCAGCTCGAGATTCTCCACGATGATGCCGCGCGGCGCGTCGTACCCTCGCACGCGGGCGGCAAGGTCGGGGGCCACGTCGGACAGCGTATTGAACAGATCTTCCAGTGACCCCGTCTTCGTGAACGGGGTGAGAAGATGCCGCGCCGCAAGGTTCGCGACTTCCACACGACCAGACTCGTCGACTTCGACGAGCCCGACCGGCGACAGCAGGAACAGATCGAGCAGCGCTTCCGGCGTCACGCCTCGGCCTCTGGCGCCTTCTCAGGCTGCGGAGCGAGGGCGCGCGTGCGCACCTCGTCGAGCAACCGTTCGATGAAGGCATCCTGCGTGAGCACTTCCTGCTTCTTGCCCGCACCACGGGTACGCAACGCCACCGTCCCTTCCTCGGCCTCGCGGCGCCCGATCACGCACATGTACGGCACCTTCTCCACCTCCCCCTCGCGCACCCGATAGTTGAGCGTCTCATTGCGCGCGTCGAGCGTGGCCCGGATCCCCAACGCCTTCATGCGATCCACCAGCGCCTGCCCATGCGCGTTGTAATCGATGGCGATGGGAATCACCCGTACCTGCTCGGGGGCGAGCCACACCGGGAACGCCCCGCCGAAGTGCTCGATGAGGATGGCGATGAAGCGCTCGAACGACCCGCTCACCGCACGGTGGATCACCACCGGCCGGTGCGGCGCGTTGTCCTCCCCCGTATACGTGAGGTCGAATCGCTCCGGCGCGTTGTAGTCGAGCTGAATGGTGCCCAGCTGCCACGCGCGGCCGATGCTGTCGGTCACGTCGAAATCGATCTTGGGGCCGTAGAACGCGCCGTCGCCTTCCTTCATCTCGTACGGACGTCCCGTGCTGTCCAACGCCGCCCGCAACGCCGCCTCAGCGCGGTCCCACAGCTCGTCGCTGCCGATACGCTGCTCGGGACGCGTGGCGAACTTGAGCGTCGCCTTGAGTCCGAACGTGTCGTAGTAGCCCAGGATGAAGTCCATGAGGAACTTCACCTCGCTCTCGATCTGGTCCTCGCGCAGGTACACGTGGCAGTCGTCCTGCGAGAACTGTCGTACGCGCGTGAGGCCGGACAGCGCCCCCGACAGCTCGTTGCGGTGCAGCACATCGAACGTCACGAAGCGCACCGGCAGCTCGCGATACGAGTGCTTCTCGCTCGCGAACAGCACGTGGTGCGACGGGCAGTTCATGGGCTTGAGCGACATGTCGTGCTCCCCCGTCTCGTTGTCGAGCACGAGGAACATGTTCTCCTTGTACTTGCCCCAGTGCCCCGACTGCTCCCACAGCTTCTTGTTGTAGAGCAGCGGCGTCTTGATCTCCTGGAACGCCTCCTTCTGCCGCTCGCGCACGAAGCCCTCGAGGGTGTTGTACAGCGTGGTGCCCTTGGGCGTCCAGAACGCGGCGCCTGGCGCCTGCGGGAAGATCTGGAATAGGCCGAGCGACTTGCCGAGCACGCGGTGGTCGCGCTTCTTCGCCTCCTCGAGATTGTGCAGGTGCGTCTCGAGTTCGTCCTTCTTGAAGAAGGCCGTGGCGTAGATGCGCTGCAGCATCTGCCGCTTCACGTCACCACGCCAGTAGGCGCCGGCCGTGTGCAGCAGCTTGAAGTGCTTGAGGTGCGACGTATCGGGTACGTGCGGGCCACGGCACAGATCGATGAACGGCCCGTCGGTGTACGTGCTGATGATTTCGTCGGTCCCATCGAAGTCGGCCAAACGCTCGAGCTTGAGGGGATCGTCGACGAAGAGCTGCTTCGCCTCGTCCACCGAGACTTCGGCGCGCACGAACGGATACTTCTCGGCCACGACCTTCTTCATCTCGGCTTCGAAGGCCGCGAGATCGTCGGGCGTGAACGGCTTCTCGACCTCGAAGTCGTAGTAGAAGCCATCGTCGATGGCCGGACCGAAACCGATCTTGGCATCGGGGCGCAGGCGGCGCACCGCGGTGGCGAGAATGTGCGCCCCCGAGTGGCGCAGGACGGCCAGCGCGCGCGGGTCCTTGTCGGTGATCACCACGAATGCGCCCGACGCACGGAGCGGCGTCATGAGATCCTGCACCTCGCCGTCCACGGCCACGGCGAGTGAGGCCTGCAGCAGACGCGCACCGATCGTGGCCACCACGTCACGCGCGAGGGTGCCGGCCGGGACCTCCCGGGTGGAGCCATCGGGGAGGGTGAGCACGATCATGGAATCGGCGGCGGCAGCGGCGGGAGTACCGGCAATCATCGGACAGGACAGCAGAAGGACGCGAGCGACATCTGTGGGCACGTATCCGCAAGCAACACCTGCCCCACACGAGGACGCACGGCTACGGTCCGTGGCAGTCGACCTCGCTCGACAAGAGTGGGCAAGTTATCCTTTTCTCAGGAGTTACGCCAAGACGCGGCCCGGTTCCGTGGGCTCGGTCGTTCCCTGCGAGAGGTGGGATGTGACACACGAACCCCGTCGCCGCCATGCTTCCGGCACCCGAAATGTGCTGATGCTTGCGCTTGGCGCCGTGGCCGGACTGGCCATCGGTATGGCCATGATCAACCGTACCGGTACGGCCGATGGGCGCGAGCGCGGCGAACGCGAGCGCGGCGAACGCCGCCGACGGTCGCGCCGGCATCGGGTCGACGCGTGGGGCGAAGACGAGTGCCCGGCGCCGCCGGTGGACGCCCCGACCGACGCCGTGCCGGTATCGTCGCCCCCCTCGGCCGACACCTTGGAAGCGCGGGTCCTCGAGGTGTTCCGCCACGATCCCCTCCTGCGGGAGCGGGATATCGACATCGAAGCCGACGAGCTCGGCCGCATCGAACTGACCGGCTGGGTCGAGGACGCCAGGGAGATCGAGTACGCCCTGACGCTGGTTCGCGGGGTCCCGTCGGTCCGCGACGTCACCAGTCAGCTGGCGGTCCTTCCGAGGCCGTAGGGGACAGCTCCCGGCGCGGTTATCTTTTCGGGCTATGACTGCGCCCCACTCCGAATTGCCCACGACCTACGACGCCGCGGCCACCGAGGCCGCCTGGTACCCCCAGTGGACCGAACACGGCGTGTTCACCGCCAGCCCCGACCGGGCCTCCGCGCGTGAACCCTTCGTGATCGTGATTCCGCCGCCGAATGTGACGGCGGTGTTGCACATGGGACACGGGCTCAACAACACCGTGCAGGACGTGCTCATCCGCTGGCGCCGCATGGCGGGCGACGAAGCACTCTGGGTGCCCGGTACCGATCACGCCGGCATCGCCACGCAGAACGTGGTGGAGAAGCAGCTGGCCGCGCAGGGGCAGACGCGCTTCGACCTAGGCCGCGAGCCGTTCGTGCAGCGCGTGGCGGAGTTCGTCGACAAGACGGGCGGCGAGATCCTCAACCAGCTCAAGTCCATCGGCGCCAGCGCCGACTGGTCGCGCACGGCCTACACCTTCTCCCCCGAGCTGTCGCGCGCGGTGCGTGAGACCTTCGTGCGCCTTCACGAGGATGGCTTGGTGTACAAGGGCCATCGCGTGATCCACTGGTGTCCGCGCTGCGGCACCAGCCTGTCGGACGAAGAGGCGGAGTTCAACGACACCAACGGCAAGCTGTACCACCTGCGCTATGTGCTCGCCGACGATCCGTCGCAGGGGATCACCGTGGCCACCACGCGGCCTGAAACGATGCTGGGCGACGTGGCGGTGGCGGTGAACCCCGACGACGAGCGCTATCAGGCGCTCATCGGCAAGGAGGTGGTGCTGCCGCTCAACGGCGTGCGCATCCCGATCATCGGGGACAGCTACACCGACCCGACGTTCGGCAGCGGCGCGGTGAAGATCACCCCGGCGCACGACGCGAACGACTTCGAGGTGGGCAAGCGGCACCAGCTCACCATGCCGGTCATCATCGATGCCGAAGGCGTGGTGCGTGAGGTCGAAGGCGCCGCGGGGCGCGTGCCCGACGCGCTCAAGGGGCTCGATCGCTTCGCGGCGCGCAAGGCGATCGTGAAGCTGCTCGAGGACGCCGGCGCCCTGCAGAAGATCGAGAACCATGCGCACAGCGTGCGACACTGCTACCGGTGCGACACGGTGGTGGAGCCGCGCCTCAGCGATCAGTGGTTCGTGAAGATGCAGCCGCTCGCCGACAAGGCCCTCGCCGCACTGCGCACAGGTGAACTGCGCATTCTTCCCGAGCGCTGGGAAGCCGTGTATGTGAACTGGCTCGAAGGCATTCGTGACTGGAACATCTCGCGCCAGATCTGGTGGGGCCATCGCGTGCCGGTGTGGTACTGCGCGGCCTCGTGCGGGCAGGCGCCCATCGTGTCGCGCACCGATGTGACCGCGTGCCCTGGCTGCGGCGGCGCCGTGCGCCAGGACGAAGACGTGCTCGACACGTGGTTCTCGAGCTGGCTGTGGCCGTTCAGCACACTCGGCTGGCCCGACGAGACGCCCGATCTCAAGGCGTTCTACCCCGGCGACGTGCTCGTGACCGCCCCCGAGATTCTGTTCTTCTGGGTGGCGCGCATGGTGATGAGCGGCTGCTGGTTCATGGGTAAGGCACCGTTCCACACGGTGTACCTGCACGGCACCGTACGCGATATGCAGCACCGCAAGATGTCCAAGTCGTTGGGCAACGGCATCGATCCGCTCGATGTGGTGAAGCTCTACGGCGCCGACGCGCTGCGCTGGACGATGGTGGCGGGGCTCGGCCTCGGTGTGGACGTGATGCTCGACCACACCGACCTCGAGAAGTCGTTCGCGCCCGGCCGCAATTTCTGCACGAAGCTGTGGAACATCGGCCGTTTCCTGCTCTCGCGCGTGGGCACCGATCCGGTGGCGCCACTGTCGACGCTCGATCGCGCGCAGCTCACGCCCGCCGATTGCTGGATTCTGTCGCGCCTCGATGCCGCCATCGCGGATTGCGATGCCGCGCTGGGCCCCGCGCGGCCGGCGCAGGGCGGGCTCTGGAGCGACGCCGAGCGCAGCCGCGGGTTGCGGTTGTCGGAATACGCCGAAGCGGCACGTCGGTTCGTCTGGAACGAACTCGCCGACTGGTACCTCGAAAGCGTGAAGCCGCGACTTGCGGCCGAGGGTACGGCCGACCGCGAAGTGGCGCGCGCCGTGCTGGCGCACGCGTTCGACGGCGCGCTGCGCCTGCTGCACCCGGTGGTGCCGTTCATTTCGGAAGAGCTGTGGCAGAAGCTGCCACAGACGCCGGACGGTGCCTTCCTGTCGCAGGCGGCGTGGCCGTCGGCGAGCGGCGAGTACGCCCTGCGCGCCGGAGACTTCGAGCTGGTGCGCGAAGCCGTGGCCGCGATCCGTCAGGTGCGGTCGGAGTACAACGTGAATCCGGGCGCCTGGGTGGACACGGTGCTGGTGGCCACGGGCAGCGCGAAGGCGGTGCTCGAGGAGCAGGCCGACACGATCGGGTCGCTCGCGCGCGCGAAGGTGCGCGTGGAGACGGCCAATCCTGGCGGAGCGGCCGCACAGGTGTTGCTCTCCGGCGGCATCGAACTCGTCGTGCCGCTCGCCGGCATGATCGATCTCGACAAGGAGAAGCAGCGCCTGGAGACCGAAATCGCGCAGCTCGACAAGCAGCTCACGGCGTTGCAGGGTCGGCTGTCGAACGAAGGGTTCGTGGCCAAGGCGCCGGCGCAGGTGGTGGAGGCGGAGCGGGCCAAGGCCGCCGATTGGGGCACCCGCCTCACGCAATTGCGCGACAAGCGCGCGGCGCTGGGCGCGTGAGCAGCGGCCGGACACGGGCACTCCGGCGCTTGGCGCTGTTCGCGGCCGCCGTCGTGGGAGGCGCGGCGTGCGCCAATCAGGGGCTGCCACGCGGCGGCCCCGAAGATCAAGCACCGCCGCGCATTCTCAAGATTACCCCGGAGACCAACTCGGTCACCGCCAAGCCGGGTGTGGTGTCGATCAAGTTCGATGAGGTGGTGAGCGAAACACCCAAGGGGGCCCGTGATCTCGCGGACCTCGTATTCATCAGTCCGAAGAGCGGTAAACCGCAGGTGGACTGGGATCGGACGGCCATCCAGATCCGCCCAGCGAAGGGCTGGAAGCTGAATACCGTGTACACGGTACAGCTCAAAGCCGGTATGCAGGACTTGTGGAACAACCCGATCGATACCGCGGTGCGCGTGGTGTTTTCCACCGGCCTCCCCATTCCCGACTCGCGCATCAAGGGGGTGGTGTTCGACTGGCAGGCCGCCAAGGGCATCAACGGCGGGGTCGTCGAAGCGGTCTCGCAGGATACGTCCGTCGTGTATCAGGTGGTCGCGGACTCCTCGGGGCGCTTCGAGCTGCGCCATCTCCCGATTGGCCCCTATCTGCTGCGTGCCTACGCCGACCGCAACAACAACAAGGATCTCGATCCGCTCGAGCTATGGGATTCGCTGCGGGTCACGCTGACCGGCTACGCGGAGACGGAATTCTACGCGTTCGGCCACGACACGGTGGGGCTGCGCATCGCATCCATCGAACCCTCCGACAGCAATCGCGTGCTCAAGGTGACGTTCGACAAGCCCTATGCCGTCGATCAGTTGTTCGTGCCCGATAGCGTGCGCATACAGCGACTCCCCGACTCCGTCCCCGTGCGCGCGCGGCTGGTGCAGACGGCGCAGCAGAAGGCGGATTTCGACTCGCTCACGAAGAAGCGCCGAGCCGATTCCGTCACCGCCGCGAACGCGAAGAAAGACACGCTGAGCGCTGAACAGCGCGCGCGGCGGGACTCCATCGCGCGTGTGCGCGCCGCCGACAGCGCGACCGCCGCCGTACGGCAGCGCGAGCGTGACGCCCGCGAGGCGGCGCGCCGCGCCGGCCGCCGCTACGTGGCGCCGGACACGACCCCCGCGCCCAAGTTGAACCGCCCCCGCGTGTACACTGAGGCCTACATCACGCTCGACACCGCGCTGATACCGGGCCGCAGCTACCGCCTGCAGATGACGGGGGTGAAGAGCCTCAATGCGATCGTGAAGGCCCCCGCACGCAACATCACGCTCCCGAAGCCGAAGGTGGACAGCCTCAAGTCCGACTCCACCGCCAAGCGGGACACCAGCGGCCGTCGATGACGCGCCCGGCGCTGTTCATCGATCGCGACGGGACGGTCATCGCCGACGCGCACTACCTCGCCGACGCCCAGCTGGTGCGGCTCCTTCCCGCCACGGGTGCGGCCATGCGTCTCGCGCGGGCGGCCGGCGTGCCCGTGGTGATCGTGACGAATCAGTCGGGGATCGCGCGCGGACTCATCACGCACGCACAGTACGAGGCCACACGCGATCGCACGGTCTCCCTCATCGAAGCGGCGGGCGGCGAGGTGCTGGGCAGCTACCACTGCCCGCATTTGCCCGATGTCACCGGCCCCTGCGCCTGTCGCAAACCCGGGCTCGGGATGTATCAGCAGGCGGCCCGCGATCACGGGCTCGCACTCGCCCAGAGCGCGTACATCGGCGACCGGTGGCGTGACGTGCAACCGGCGGTCGCAACCGGCGGCTTGGGGATTCTCGTACCGGGACACGAAACTCCAGCCGATGACGTGGAGCGCGCCGAGGCGGCGACACACCAGCACCGCAACATCGCGGTCAGCCACTCGCTGCTCGACGCGGTGACCCTGGCTCTCGCGCGACTCGGTATCGGCGCGGTGCCCCCGGAGCCTACCGGCTGCCTCGATTCCCCCCTCTCCCAGACGTAGAGCACCCGCCATGCCTACCCCTTCCGACCTCCCGCGCCAGGTACGCCCCACGGCCAACATCGCCGTGCTTGCGAGCGGCGGCGGGTCCAATCTGCAGGTGCTACTCGATCATTTCGGCGGCGAAGGGGCGCACGCTGGACGCATCGTGTGGGTCGGCTCGGACAAGTCCACAGCGGGGGCACTCACGAGAGCGTCCGAGGCGGGCGTAACGGCGGCCGTCGTAAGCGATCCGCGCGACGGCGATGCGTTGGTGGACATGCTGCGGGCGGCCGACGCCGACCTCCTCGTGCTGGCGGGCTACCTCAAGCTCATTCCCGAAGCCGTGGTGCGGGCATTCCACGGACGTCTGGTGAACATCCATCCCGCGCTGCTCCCCGCCTTCGGGGGCGCCGGGATGTACGGCCAGCGCATTCACGCCGCCGTGCTCGACCACGGGGCCACGGTGACCGGTGTGACGGTGCACTTCGTGGATGCCCAGTACGACCGCGGGCCCATCATCGCGCAGTGGCCGGTCCCCGTACTGCCGGGGGACACTCCGGCGACGCTCGGTGCGCGGGTCCTGCGGGTGGAGCATCGGCTCTTCCCCCTCTGCGTGGAGGCGGTCGCCAGCGGCACCATCGTGCTCGGCGACGACGGCAAAGTGCATGGCCATGTCGCCATGCCGGTGAGTCCCGCCGCCCCGGAATGGCGGTTCGGACTCGTATCGGACACCTCTGACGACGTCGCCGCGTTCGCCACGGAGTGGGCCCGGCTGTTTCCTCGTTGAAGTCTGTCTTCTTCACGCCTCGAACTCTCTGTCATGCGCGCGCTGCTTTCGGTTTCTGATAAATCCGGCCTCGTGCCCTTCGCCCAGGGGCTCGCGGCCAAGGGTGTCGAACTCGTCTCCACTGGCGGCACGGCGCGCACGCTGCGCGACGCCGGACTCGCCGTGAAGGACATCAGCGAGATCACCGGCTTCCCCGAGATGCTCGACGGACGCGTGAAGACGCTGCACCCCGTGGTGCATGGCGGCCTGCTCGCGCGCCGCGACCTCCCCGAGCACATGGAGGCGATCAAGGCGCACAACATCGGCACGATCGATCTCGTGGTCGTGAACCTGTATCCGTTCCGCGAGACGGCCGCGAAGCCGGGGGTGCATCCGGAAGAGGTGATCGAGAACATCGACATCGGCGGTCCCAGCATGCTGCGCTCGGCGGCCAAGAACTTCGAGAGCGTGTGGGTCATCGTGGACCCGAGCGACTACGCCCGGGTGCTGGCGCACGTGGACGCGGGGACGGACGACGCGGCGCTGCGCCGCCTGCTCGCCGAGAAGGTGTACGCGCACACGAGCGCGTACGACGCGGCGATTGCCCAGTGGTTCGCGCAGCAGCGCGGTGAGCCCTTCCCTGATCGCTATCCGCTGGCGTTCGAGAAGCAGCAGAGCCTGCGCTACGGCGAGAATCCGCAGCAGCGCGCGGCGTTCTACGTCGAGAAGCCGGGCGTGGGTCTCGGCGCGCTCGTGCAAAAGGGCGGCAAGGAGCTGTCGTTCAACAACCTGCTCGACCTCGAAGGCGCGTTGCTCGCCATCGAACCGTTCGGTGCGCAAGCCGCCTGCGCGATCATCAAGCACACCACGCCCTGCGGCCTCGCGACGGGCACCGATGCGCTCGACGCCTACAAGAAAGCGCTGGCCTGCGATCCGGTGAGCGCGTTCGGCAGTGTAATCGCGTTCTCCGTACCAGTGGATGCCGCGGCGGCAGACGCGATCAGCAGCCTCTTCGTGGAGTGCATCGTGGCGCCGCAGTTCGCCGACGAAGCGGTGGAAATCCTCGGGCGCAAGAAGAACCTGCGCGTGCTGGAAGGCACGGCCAGCTGGCCAGCGCACACCATGGACCTCAAGCGCGTGCGCGGCGGCCTACTCGTACAGGATCGCGCCCCCGCGCCCACCGATCCGCAGCAGTGGAACGTGGTGACGTCACGTCAGCCCACCGCCGACGAACAGCGGGACCTGCTGTTTGCGTGGAAGAGCGTAGCGAGCGTGAAGAGCAACGCCATCGTGCTCGCGCGCAACGGCGCCACGATCGGCATTGGTGCCGGGCAGATGAGTCGTGTCGACGCGAGCTTCGTGGCGGTGCACAAGGCCACCACCCTCGGACACGACACCAAGGGCGCATCGCTCGGCAGCGACGCGTTCTTCCCCTTCCGCGACGGGATCGATCAGGCCGCTGCCGCGGGCGTGACCGCGATCGTGCAGCCCGGAGGCTCGGTCCGCGACGAGGAAGTGATCGCGGCGGCGAACGAGCACGGGATCGCGATGGTCTTCACGGGCGAGCGGCTGTTCAGACACTGAGCCGCAAGACCTGAGAGGTCTGCACGAGCGTCGAAGGACGAGAGCGAGAAGTGAGCCCGGATAGAAGCGAGACGACCGCGGTCCAGAGGTGAAAAGCGAGAAGGACAGACTCGCTTCCCACCTCGAGGACACTGGATTCTCGCTTCTATGTTACGCCTTCGCGAGTTCGGTCAGGGCCCGCACCAGCGCATCCAGTTCCTGCGTGGTGGTGAAGAGCTGCGGTGTAACCCGTACCCCCGTCACACCGGCCGTGTTGATGGCCACCGTGAAGATGCGGTACTTCTCCATGAGGGCGGTGGCAAGATCGCCAGGCTTCATCCCCTCGATACCCACATTGGCGATGGCGCCGGTGCGGGCAGGGTCGCGGGGCGTGAACACCTTGATCCGTGGTACGCCACGCACCTTCGTGGTCCAATACTGCTGCAGCCAGCGCAGTCGCTCTTCCTTGCGCTGAATACCGATCGTCTCGTGGAAGGCGATGGCGTCTTCGATGGCCAGATCGGTGGCCACCGGATGCGTGCCGGTGTGATTGAGCTTGCGGATATCCGTGGCCGCGTACCCCTCGTCACCGTAGAGCGGCCACAGCTTCTCCACCGCACTCGGCTTCACGTACAGAATGCCGGCGCCGAGCGGGGTGCCCAGCCACTTGTGCAGCGACGCGCCGTAGAAGTCGCAATCGAGATCGGGGATGCGGAAGTCGAGCTGCGCGAACGCATGCGCGCCATCCACCATGACCGGGACGCCACGCGCATGGGCCATGTCGCAGATCTTCCGCACGGGGAGCACGTGCCCCGTGATGTTGATCATGTGGCACACCATCAGCAGCTTCGTGCGCGGTGTGATGGCGTTGGCGTACACCTGCACCACCTCGTCGTCACTCGCGGGATCGAGCGGCACGGTCACGCGCGTGTTCGCGATGCCCCAGCGACGCGCCATGAGCGAAAACTGGTCGAGCATCGCCCCGTAGTCGTGCACACCCATCACCGCCTCGTCACCCGGCTTCCAATCGAAGCCGCTGATGACGGTATCCAGCGATTCAGTCGTGTTGCGGGTAATGATGAGTTCGCGCGGACTGCAGCCGGCGAGCGCGGCCAGCTTCCCCTGCACCCGTTCCTTGTTGGGGTATTGCACCGTGCGCATGTACCGCGAGCTCACCGCGTTCACCTCGCGGATGTGCTGGAGGTAACGCTCGAGTACCGGCTGCGACTGCATGGAGTAGTAGCCATGCTCGAGATGGATGAACTCGGTGGGCACGACGTACCGGGCGCGGAGTTCGCTCCAAAAGTCTTCCCGGCTCGCCAGGTCGGCGGGCGGTGTAGCGGCCAGCAGCTGCCGCTCGGCGGGGGACAACGCGAAGCCGATCGCGGCGCCGCCGAGGGTACGTAGGAAGTCGCGCTTGTGCATGCCCGGGCCGGACGGATGTGACGGAACGGAGGGTGGACGGGTTGGCGGGTGCCCGATCGGGAATCGCCTGCCCGCCCGTAGCTGCAAAGCTACACCAAAGGGTGCCCGTTGTCTGACGGCGGGCCTTCCCGACCGGAACCTCCCGAGCGGGTTGTGCCCCTCCCGTCACGGGGCGAACTTTGGTGGTTACCGGAAATCCGGAGCGCCGGGTTTCTGTCGCTGGAATTCCGACGGCCCATCCGGGCGTTGGCTGTACACCCTCCTCTCAGTCCATGACCGTCGCTGCGTCCGCATCCGCGACCTCTGCCAGTTACGGCGCCACGCGCGCCGAGGCCGCCGAACTCGATTACCGACCGTCCTATCTCGCCGCCGCGATCGCGGGGCTCGTGACGTTCCTGCTGTATATCGTCACGCTCGCCCCCACCACGTCGATGTGGGACACCAGCGAGTACATCGCGGCCGCCTATGTCCTCGGGCTCCCGCATCCGCCGGGTAACCCGTTCTTCGTGCTCATTGGGCGCGTGTTCAGCATCCTGCCCATCGCCCCCACGGTGGCCATGCGCATCAATGTGCTGGCCGCCCTGTCGAGTGCGGCGAGCGCGATGTTCTGGTTCCTCGTCACCGAGCGCGTGCTCGTGCAGTGGATGCCGCGGCGCTGGCAGCGCATCGTGGGCGGCTCGCTCGCGGTACTCATCGGCGCCACGGCGTTCACGGTGTGGAACCAGTCGGTGGTGAACGAGAAGGTGTACACCGTGTCGCTCGTGGGCCTCGCCGTGATCTGCTGGCTCACCGTGCGCTGGTGTGACGATCCGGAAACCCGCGGTGCCGACCGCATTCTCGTGCTCATCGCGTACCTGCTCGGCCTTGGCTACACCAACCACATGGCCGGTATGCTCGCCGCTCCTGCCGTGGGCGTAGCCGTCCTCATCCGCCGTCCGCAGACGCTGCTGCGCTGGAAGCTGCTGGTCGCTTGCGCCGCGGCACTGGTATTCGGCCTCACGCCGTTCGCCACGCAGCCGATCCGCGCCGCGCACTTCCCCGCGATCAACGAAGGCGAGCCCACGGGGTGCGTCACGGAGATCAAGGCCGACTGCACGTTCAGTGCGCTCACGTACGAGCGCTTCATGTACAACTTCAACCGCGGCCAGTACGGCAAGCCGGAGCTCGGTGAGCGCCAGGCGCCGTTCAGCGCACAGTTGGGGATGTACTGGCTGTACTTCAAGTGGCAGTGGCTGCGCGACGCCTACACCGAGAACCCGGGGCTGCAGAATGGCCTCGCCGTGTTCTACTTCATCCTCATCATTCTTGGCGGATGGATGCACTTCCAGAAGGACCGACGCAGCTTCTGGTTCTTCGGACCGCTCGTGTTCACGATGACGTTGGGGCTGATTTTCTACCTCAACTTCAAGTATGGCCATTCGCAGGACCTCGAACTGGGCGATAGTGTCCCGCGCGAGGTCCGTGACCGCGACTACTTCTACCTGTGGAGCTTCTCGGCGCTCAGCGTGTGGGCGGCGCTCGGGTTGTTCTACCTCTGGGAGACGGTCGCCACGCTGTTCGGCGCCGACGAGGTGAAGCTGGGCAAGCAGACGGTGAGCGAGCCGCGCACGCGCAGCTTCCTCATGGCGTCGCCGCTCCTCGCCATCGCGTTCATCCCGCTCTTCGGCAACTGGACGCAGGCTTCACGCAGCGGCCAGACCGACACCACCGACTTCGCGCGCGACCTGCTCAACTCGGTGGAGCCGTACGGTATTCTCATCACCGTCGGCGACAACGACACCTTCCCGCTCTGGTACGCGCAGGAAGTGGAGGGCATCCGCAAGGACGTCATCGTCGCCAACACGTCGCTGCTCAACACCGACTGGTACGTACGCCAGTTGCTGCGCCGCGAATCGTATGCGTACGACGAAGAGAAGGGCCCGGCCATCTACAAGGGCATGGGCAAGAAGCAGCCGAGCGGACCGCCGGTGAAGATGACCTTCGACGAAGCCGATGCGCTGCCGCTGGCCATCGCCACGCCGGAGAACGCGGCCTTCCAGAAGGGCGAGATCATTGCACAGCCCCGTCTGCCGCAGATCATGAAGGCCGACCAGATGGTGTACTTCATGATTCGCGACGCCTTCCCTGATCGCGGCATCTTCTTCAGCCGTACGGCCGGTGGCTATCCGTATGAGCTCGGCCTCGAGCGTTACGTGGTCACGCAGGGGCTCGCGAAAAAGCTGCTGCCCCAGCCGGTGTTGCCCGGCCCCGACGTTGTCCTCATTCAGGGCGAGGGCGCCATGGACGTAAAGCGCTCCTACGAGTTGTGGACCAACGTATTCACGGCCACCAAGTCGTTGGCCGCTCGTAACGGCTGGGTGGACGATGCCTCGGTGGGTATTCCCGACCTCTACGTGATCAGCGGGGTTACGCTGGCCGAAGCGCTGGCGCAGAACGGCAAGATCGCCGAGTCGCGCACGGTGTACGACCAGTCGAGGCAGGTGGCGACGGCCATGCGCCGCGCGCAGATCTTCGGGTTCGACCGTCAGCCCACGCTGCCCATCGCACCGGGCGCCGACACGGCCGCGCAACAGCTGCTGCTGCCGCCGGATAGCACCAAGAAGTAAGCCTCACCGCTCGGCCAGTCCGAGACCGAACCAAGGGGACCGCCTCCGCGTAGATTCAGGAGGCGGTCCCCTTGTCGTTCAACCCCGACCGAATTCCCGGAGTACCCGTGCGTCGCGTCTCCCGTTCGTTCTTCCCGGTTCTCGCGCTCGTTCTTCCCTGCACCGTCATGGCGCAGGGTTTTCGTGGTGGCACCCAGATCAAGCCGGGCGAGTCCTGCCCACCGGGCACCACGGAGGTGCGTCCCCGCTCGTGCCTCGCCCCCGAGGGGCAGGTGCCAAGCATCGTGGATTACCGACCGAAGAGCACGCTCAAGGTACCGGCGACGATGCGCATGAAGGCCAAGTTTCCGGTCGTGGATTTTCACGGCCACCCCGGCGGTCCGCAGATCGGTAGTGTGGAGGCGCTCGAGAGGTTCGGCGTACAGCTCGATTCGATCAACGTGCGGCTCATGCTGGTGGCGGGCAACGTATCCGGCGACCGCCTCACGCAAGGCATCGCGCTGGTGAATCAGTCGAAGACGATGAAGGATCGCGTTCGCTTCCTCACCGGCATCAACTTCGGCGGTATCGGCACGCCGGGGTGGGCCGACAAGGCCGTAGCGCAGATGGAAGCGGACAAGAAGGCCGGTGCCGTGGGCATCGGCGAAGTGGGCAAGGGCTTCGGCCTCTCCACCAAGAAGGCCGACGGTTCGCGCCTCAAGCTGAATGACCCCGAGCTCAAGCCGGTGTGGGCTGCCGCCGCACGTCTCAAGCTCCCGGTGTTCATCCACACGGCCGACCCGCAGGAATTCTTCCGCCCGGTCGACTACACCAACGAGCGGTGGCTCGAGCAGTCGCTCTTCCCCGAGCGGCGGTATCCGCAGGATCGCTTTCCGAGCTTCGAACAGCTCATGGCGGAGCGTGACAGCCTGTTCAAGGCCAACCCGCAGACCACCTTCGTGGCGGCGCACCTGGGCTGGCACGCCAACGATCTTGGTCGTCTCGGCAAGATGTTCGACGAGATGCCGAATGTGCTCGGCGAAATGGGCGCGGTGCTCTACGACATCGGTCGTCAGCCGCGCGCGGCGCACGACTTCTTCGTGAAGTACCAGGACCGTATTCTCTTCGGCAAGGACAGCTATCAGCCCGAGGAGTATCCGTACTACTGGCGCGTGCTCGAAACGCGCGACGACTACTTCGACTACTACCGCGACTACCACGCCTTCTGGAAGCTGTACGGCATCGACCTGCCCGACGTGGTGCTCAAGAAGGTGTACTACCAGAACGCCCTGCGCATCACGGGCGTCCCCATGACGGGGTGGCCGAAGTAACGGCGATAGATCGGGAAAACCGATGGGTCTGCATCGAAAGTTCGATCCATCGCGCCATTGCCCGCGACATCCTGCGTTCCTACCCTTCGTCGTGTGAGCGCGAACGCGCTCACGACCCTGGTTGGGGAGTAGCCGCCCGCTACGAAAACGGGAGCGGCCGACCGTCATCACGAGATAGGTAGCGCCATGTGTGCTGCCCTGCTCCGGTCGGCCGCGTGCGGAGAACCTTCCGCATTGCGCGAGACCACCGCACATCTGTGCCGTGCGGTCTCGCGCTTTTTTGTTGGCGATTCCCGCGGCACCCTTCCGAGGGATTGTCGATGATCGATGGGAATCCGGCTACAGTTCCGATGGTTCGCGCGAACGACGACGCGCCAGAGCCCTGGCGCGGCCGTATGCGTCTCATCTCGGCCGACCGCGCGGTGCAGCACCAACGGGCGCGACTCACCGAGGCCGAGCGCGACGCCATCGAGGTGTGGATCCCGAAGGGCGCACGGATGCTTGCCTTCACACGCGGCCGCCTCTCCCATGACGGGTGCCCGGTGTGGGTGCTCACGACCGACGGCGCGCTGATCCTGACACTGAACAACGTGGGCGTCGATCAGGTCAAGGCCCGTGCCGACTGGCTCCCCGCCTCGCATCTGCGGCGCATCGACCTCGACCTGGACGGCGAACTCGCACTCGTGCGCATCGTCTCCGCCTCGCGACGGTTCGTGCTGTACGGCATCGACCGCGACAGTGCCGTCCGCTTCGTGGCCATGACACGTGCCGCCATCGCGGCTCATGCGCCGAGCAGGGGGCCACACCCGCCCCCGGGGAGCGAATACGCCTGCGCAGTGCATCGATAGCTTCGGGCCCGGAACGAATTCGCCCGCTCACCGGCACAGCGGTGAGCGGGCGATCGGACCTGCCGGGCCTGCAGACGACGATCAGTCGCGTCTCCCCTGCAGGCGCGACAGCAACCGCAGCAGCTCGAGGTACAGCCAGATGAGCGTGACCATCAGGCCGAAGGCGGCGAACCATTCCATGGCCTTGGGCGCGCCCATCCGGCTGCCCTCTTCAATGCGATCGAAGTCGAGCACGAGGTTGAGCGCCGCCACACCGGCGATGACGACGTTGATGCCGATGGCCAGCATGCTGTTGCTCGTGAAGTAGCCGATCTGCACGCCGAAGAGCGAGAGCAGGAACGAGCCGAGGTAGAAGAGGCCGATCCCCATCATCGCGCCGAACAGCATCCGCTGAAACGTCGGCGTTGCCCGCAGCACGCGCAGGCGATAGAGCACGAGCACACCGGCAGCGACCCCGAAGGTGAGCAGCACGGCCTGCTGCGGCAGTCCGGCAAAGCGGGCGTTGTACAGCGCCGAGATTGCGCCGAGGAAGAGGCCCTCGAGCGAGGCATAGATGGGCGCCGTGATGGGGGCCCACTGCGGCCGGAAGCTGGTGGCGAGGGCGAAGACAAAGCCGCCGAGCCCACCGACCAGCATGGCTGGCATGACGAGATCGGTGCGGCCCCCCGCCACCTGCTGCCAGGTGATAGCCGCGGAGAAGATGACCACCGCGAGCAGCAACATGGCCTTGCCGGCGGTGCCGGCGACGGTCATGGCGCCCGGCGACACGAGGCCGAACGTATTGCGTGCCGTGTCGGCAAACTTCGACAGCACGGGATTGTTGGTGCGCATAATGAAGAGTCCGGGAAAGCTGGTGTGTCGGAGGCCGGTGATGGCCCCAGCCATGGAGCATCTGCTGAATGATACCCGGGCGCGTAGATTTGGGGCCATGATGAACCGACGCGACTTTTTCGCCACCGCCGCCGGCGCGGGAGCAACCCTTTCGTTGACGCCGCGCCTGCTCGATGCCATGGCGCAGGGCCCACTCATTCAGCGCGCCATCCCGAGCACGGGGGAGAAGATCCCGGTGATCGGCCTCGGCAGCTCGGCCACCTTCGCCAGTGTCGCCCGCTCGGAAGAAGTGGCCGCCCTCCGCGCTGTCTTTCAGGCCATGGTCGAGCGCGGTGCCCGCGTGTTTGATACCGCGCCGGGATACGGCGCCTCCGAAGAGGTGGCGGGGAAGATCGTCAACGAGCTGGGCGTGGCCGGCAAGCTCTTCTGGGCCACCAAGGTGAACGTGGCCGGGCGAGGCGGTTCGACTGCCGACCCGGCGGCCGCCCGGGCCCAGATCGAGACGAGTCTCGCGCGCTTTGCGCAGCCCAGGATCGATCTGCTGCAGGTGCACAACATGGGAGACCCGCCAACGCAGCTGAAGATCGCGCGCGAATTCAAGCAGGCGGGCAAGGTGCGGTACGTGGGCATCACGACCACCTTCCCCAATCAGTACGCGTCGCTCATCGACGTGATGCGCAACGAGCCGCTCGACTTCGTCGGGGTGGACTATGCCGCTGACAACCGCGACGTGGAGGAGACCATTCTCCCCCTCGCACAGGAGCGGAAGATCGCCGTGCTCGCGTACGCGCCCTTCGGTCGTACGAGTCTCTTCCGACGCGCCGCCAACACGCCCCTGCCGGAATGGGCCCGCGAATTCGACGCCACCACGTACGCGCAGTTCTTTCTCAAGTTCTGTCTCTCGCACCCGGCCATCACGGCGGTCACTCCGGCGACGAGTCAGGCGAAGAACATGATCGACAACATCGGGGGTGGCATCGGCCGCATTCCCACGGCCGCGCAGCGCGAGCAGATCATCAAGTTCGTCGACGCGCTACCGGCCTTGCCGGGTCGCTGAGCGCGTGTCGGTGGCGCCAGCTGCGCGGGGCGTCCCACCCGGCAGGCGCTGCCACCGACGCGACGCTTCGCTATCTTCTTTCGTAGAGTCCGGGGCGAGCCCCGGCTGGGGGAGATGGTCGAGTGGTTTAAGGCTCCGGTCTTGAAAACCGGCGTACCCGCAAGGGTACCGTGGGTTCGAATCCCACTCTCCCCGCTATGTCCACACCAGTGCGCACCACATCGCGAGTCTCCGTTGCCGTCGCCGCCGTTCTCACGGCGGCGATTGGCGTTTCGGCCGGTGCGCAGACGGGATCGCCCGTCGCCGCCGGCCGGACCACCCCACGCATCGTCCCGTTGGAAAGCCCCGCCACTGCACTCATTCAGGCGGTGCATGCGGTCGACCCTTTCGTCATCTGGGCGTCGGGACACAAGGGGCACGTGCTGCGCTCACGAGACGGCGGACATACGTGGGAGCGGCTCGAAACGCCGGTCGGCGACTCGCTCGAGTTTCGTGACGTGCACGCGGTGAATGCCGACACGGCGTGGATTCTCTCGGCCGGCGAAGGCCCCAAGTCGCGCATCTACCGCACGACGAATGGCGGCGCCACGTGGAAGCTGCAATTCATCAACAGCGACAGTGCAGCGTTCTACGACTGTCTCTCCTTCGGCAGTAGTCGCACCGGCGTCGCCTACGGCGATGCGTCGCAACGTCGCACCAATCTGCTACGCACCGACGACGCCGGTGAGACGTGGCGATTGCTGACGCCGGCCGCGGTACCAGAGCCGCTTCCCGGCGAGGGGGCGTTCGCGGCGAGCGGTCTCTGCGTCGTGCACGCCGATGCCAACACGGTGTTCGTCGCCACCGGTACGCCGGGCTCCCGCCTGTTCCGCAGCCGTGACGCCGGCAAGACATGGACCGCCGAGAACACGCCCTTCGCCCGTGGCATCTCGACGGGACTTTCGGGAATGTCGTTCGCCACGCCCCAACGCGGCATCGTCGTGGCCGGCGACATGAACCGCCTGCGCACCGACTCGGCGCAGGCGGTCGTGGGGATCACCACCGATGGCGGCCGCACGTGGGATATGCGCTCACGTCCACCGCGCCCCGGTGCACTCGCCGGAGTAACGTGGGTGCCCAACGTCGGCCCCGGCGTGGCCGTCGCCGTAGGCTTCGGCGGGGCGTTCTACACACTCGACGAGGGGCGCACGTGGCAGACCATCACCACGGACGTCACCACCGGCGTGTCGGCGCACGGTCGGCAGGTATGGATTGGTGGTGCCAACGGGAAACTCTGGCGCGTGGAGTTCTAGGGAAACGACCGGTATTTGTCGACGTTTGCCATTGCTTCCCGCACGCGCTCCCGACTACATTTCCGCTCCGTCGTGGTTCCCCGGAGCCAAGGCGGGACAGAATACCCAACTCGTTGTCATGCAACAGGTTGATCGTATTCCTGCAGGTCAGGAGAGATGGCCGAGAGGCTGAAGGCACCGGTTTGCTAAACCGGCATAGGGGGTCAACCTCTATCGCGGGTTCGAATCCCGCTCTCTCCGTGCCGCGGGTCCGCCGGCTTCTCGGCGGACCCGCGCTTTTTTTGCCCCGACTTTTCGTCGAATTCCGACCCTTTTCGGTCTGTGGTTTCCATGACGGCTGCGTCTTCCGCCAAGCGCCCGCGCGTGCGCTTCGCTCCTTCGCCCACCGGCTTCCTGCATGTGGGCGGAGCGCGCACGGCGCTCTTCAACTGGCTCTACGCCAAGAAGTACGACGGCGACTTCCTGCTTCGCATCGAAGACACCGACCGTCAGCGCAGCACCGACGAAAGTACCCGCGCCATCTTCGAGGGCATGGAGTGGCTGGGGCTCACGTGGGACGAAGAGGTCGTATACCAGGGGGCGAATGTCGCGCGTCACTACGCCGATGCCCACCGGCTCCTCGAGACCGGTGCGGCCTATCGCGACTTCACGCCGCAGGCGGAGCTCGAGCGTTTGCGCGGCGAGGCCGAGGCGCGCGGTGATGCGTTCAAGTTCGATCGCAGCCTCGCGGAGCTGAGCGAGGAGGCACTCGCGCAGAAGCTGGCCGCCAACGAGCCGTACGCCATTCGCTTCCGCGTACCGGAGGGCACGACGGAATGGCCAGACCTCGTACACGGCCGCATCGCGTTCCCCAACAAGGACGTCGAGGATTTCATCATCCTGCGCTCCGACGGCACGCCGGTGTACAACATGGCCGTGGTGTCGGACGACATCGCCATGGGCATCACGCTCGTGATGCGTGGCGACGACCATATCTCCAACACGCCCAAGCAGATCCTGCTGTATCGCGCGCTCGGCGCCGATGTGCCGCAGTTCGGGCACGTGCCCATGATTCACGGCACCGACGGCAAGAAGCTGTCGAAGCGACACGGCGCCACGGCGGTGGGTGATTATCAGCACCAGGGATTGCTCCCGCAGGCGATGCTCAACTTCCTCGCGCTGCTGGGCTGGTCACCGGGCGACGACACGGAAGTGATGACCGTACCGCAGCTCATCGAGCGCTTCAGTGTGCATGGCCTGCACGCGAAGGCCGCCGTGTTCGACACGAAGAAGCTCGAGTGGATGAACGGGCAGCATCTCGCGCAGATCCCCATCGCCGAGCTCGCGGCCATCGTGGCGCCGCTCATCGAGCGCGCCGGTCTCGGCACCGTGGCCGATTTGCAAGCGCGTCACGCGTGGTTCTGCGGCGTGCTCGAACTGCTGCGCATCCGGGCGCGTCTCACCGACGAAATCGTGGAGCAGGCGCGGCCGTTCTTCGTGGAATCGGTGGAGTACGACCCCGAAGCGGTGAGCAAGCAGTGGCGTGACGCGGCGGCGACTTCGGACATTCTCGAAGCCACACGCGAGCGGCTCGCGAGCCTCGCCGACTGGGAGCCGGCCGCCATGGAGGAGGCGCTCCGCACACTGGCCGAGGAGCGCGGCATCTCCGGTGGGAAAATCTTCCAGCCGCTGCGCGTTGCGCTTACCGGGCTCACGGTGAGCCCGGGCATTTTCGACGTACTGCTGTACGTGGGTCGCGAGCGCTCGGTGGCGCGAATCGCGGAAGCGGTGGCCTACCTGCGTCAGTCGGCGTAACGCCGGGGGACCGAAGGCCCGACGCTACTGCTTGTCGACCTTCGGCTCCGCCCGCAGCGGCGCCGCGAGGGTGGCACTCGGTGCCCGCAGCCGCTCACGCCGCTCGGCGTCGCGGCGCTTATCCATCTCCTTCACGATGCGCTTGAACTCGGCTTCGCCCATGCCGCGTTCGCTCATGCGCATGATGTCGGCCCGGCCGGCGCCAAGGCGAGCGGCATTGGCCGCAGCGGTGGGGTTGCCCGACATCTGCGCCGCCGTCGCGGCGTTGAGCGGCAGCAGCGCGAGCAGCGCGTTGGGGATCATGACCTTACCCAAGCGAATGCCCTGCTGATCCCAGCCCCACTTGTTGCCGTTCTTATCGGTCTTGGTCCAGTCACCACCCTGCCGGCCGTACTGACCGCGACCGTACGCCCGGTTGAGTGAGTCGAGGGAATCGCGTGCGGCGGTGAGCATACCCGCCATGATGCTGTCGAGCTTGTCGGCCCGATCACCGAGCGCGATGCCGGTACCGCCGGCCCCACCGCCACCGCCCACGGGTCCACGCCACACTCGCTCATCAGTGTAGCCCGGGCGCACGCCACGGACGTTGGGGTCGAGCGCCCCGATGCCGTTGGCCGCGCCGCCGCTCCCCGTGTCCCGGGGCGCTGGCGGCGCCGAGGGAGTCGCGGTGATGGGCCCGGCAGCCGGGGATGCCATCTGCTGCGGCGCCGAGGGAACGTCGACCTGCTCGCGGGGGCGCTGCGCGACCGTAGTCCGCTCGGGCGCCTTGGGCGCGGCAGGCGTCACGTAGGTGAGCCGCTCTTCGGTGGCGTTCTTGCTGTCGCCGAAATCCAGCCAGTCGGGGATACCGTGCCCGAAGGTGAGCGCCTGGATGAGCACGCCCCCCACGAGCACATGCAGCCCCACCGCGATCGCCAGAGCGCGCGGAGAGCGCTTCTCCCCGGTGGGTAGCCCCGAAAGCCTCTGGCCCAGCTGGCCTCGCGCCGGACGGCGACGCTCAGCCGTCAGCCCCCCGCCCTCCTGCCCTGACGGGCCGGACGGACGGCCTTCGCCTGGCGGCGTCGGCGGGGCGGAATGGGACATACGAGAAAGATACTCGGATTTCGAGGCCTGAGGGGGGCGCCGGGTCAGTTGGCGGCAGCCACCGGATTAGACACCCGGCTGAGCCCAACCAGTTCCACTTCGACGACGTCGCCGGGAGACAGGCGCCCCACGCCGTGCGGCGTACCAGTGGCCACGATGTCGCCGGGTTCGAGCGTGAGATACTGCGAGATGAAGTGCAGCAGGAACGGGATCTTGAAGACCATGTCGCCGCCCTTGGCGCGCTGCACCTCCTGCCCGTTGAGACGCGTCACCAGTTCGATGCTATCGAGGTCCGCCGGCGGGGCGGCCGGGTTGCCGATGGGGCAGAACGTATCGAGTCCCTTTGCCCGTGCCCACTGCCCGTCGTTCTTCTGCAGGTCGCGCGCGGTGACGTCGTTGAGCGCTACGATGCCGCCAATGGCCTTCACCGCCTCCGCCTCGCTCGCCGCCTTGCAGAGCCGCGAGCCGATGATCACCGCGATCTCGCCCTCGTACTCGATGTGGGTGGAGACCGGATGCAGCACGACGGCCTCACCTTCCCGGATGATGGACGACGAGGGCTTGAGAAACAGCAACGGTTCCTTGGGCACATCGTTGCCCATTTCCTTGGCGTGCAGGGCGTAGTTGCGGCCGACGCAGACGATCTTGGAGGGGAGCATCATGGGGGAGCTGGTGGGTCGTGGGAGCGGGGGGGACGGCAACAGCAACGGCGTAACGAGTAATGTGTTGCCACCTTACGGCACTGCGCCATACGGCGTCGCCGATTGCGCCGTGTTGTTTGGAGGCAACTCTTAACTCTTTACGCCGTTGCAGTTCCCGGGGAGGCAACGCTTAACTCTATACGCCGTTGCTGTTCCCCCGGGGAGGTAACGCTTTACTCCTTACGCTTTTGTCGTTCTCCCCCGGTAGAACCGCCCCACCTCCCCCCGCACGTCTCCCCATGCGCCAACGACCCGCTTCGCCGGCGGCAGCGCGTCGAGGAGTTCGCGGCCGTAGCGCTTGGTGAGCAGGCGGGGATCGCTAAGCACCACGACGCCCGCGTCGGTGCCGGTGCGAATGAGCCGACCGAAGCCCTGCTTGAGGCGGAGCGACGCGTGCGGCAGCATGAACTCGCCGAAGCTGTTGCCGCCGCGCGCCTCGATGGCTTCGCACTGCGCCGCGACCATGGGTTCGGTGGGTACACGGAACGGCAACTTGGCGATGAGCAACGCGCGCAGCGCATCGCCCGGGACGTCCACCCCTTCCCAGAAGGTGGCGGTGCCCAGCAGCACCGCGCGGCCGCTCTCTCGGAAGCGCTGCAGCAACACGTCGCGCGGCTCCTCGCCATGCACGAGCAACGGCCAGCCCCCACCCTTCCCCGCCCCGCGCAGCCACTCGGCGGTCTCGCGCACATCACGATGACTCGTGTACAGCGCGAAGATGCCGCCGTCGCTCGCCGTCATGAGATCGCGCAGATGCCGGCAGGTGGCCGCAAAGTGCTCGCGTGGATTTTCGTTGGGTGCGGGCAAATCGTTGGGCACCACCATCAGCGCCTGTCGCGGATAATCGAACGGCGACGGGAACATGGCCGTGCGCTTGCTGCGCCGCGCTTCGGCGATCCCCAACCGCTGCTCGAGAAAATCGAAGCCACCGTGCGTGGCGAGCGTTGCACTCGTGACCACCGCCGTATCCACGCGCTCGAAGAGATCCTCGCGCAGCACCGGCGCGAGATCGAGCGGCACGCAGTGCACCGCCACGTTGCGCTCGTTCGGCGTAGGCTTCCCCTGGAATTCCATCCAGCGCACCACCTCGGGCCCATCCGCCGGCGGCATCAGCCCCTTCATGAGCGCGTCGCCGGCACTCTGCAATCGCCGCATCACCGAGCGCACTTCGTTGAGCAGCGGGGCCAGCTCCTCGGCCTTCTTGCTGTCGCTCTCGAGGCGATCGCGCACCACCTTGAGTCCGGTGCCCAGCGCGTCGATTTCGGTGAGCAGTTCCTTGAGCGTGCCCTCGATACCGTTGCGCCAGAGGTCGTGCTGTTGAAACTCGCCCGTGAGGCGCATGATGGGCGTGCCCTGCATCTCCAGCACGCTCGCGAGCAGTTCGAACAGCAGCTGCACCCGATCGCGCGCGGTGAGGGTACTCGAGAAGAGCCGCTCCTTCACGAGATCGAGACTCGCCACGCTGAGCAGGTCCTTCGAGGCGGCGAGACGCGTGGCGAGCGCGGGGAGCAATCCCTTGCCGCGGCGTTCGAGCCGGTTGAACATGCGCGCGAGCGCCCGACGCGTAATGGAGCTGCCGAGGTGTGACGCGGCGGCTTCTTCGAGATGATGCCCCTCGTCGATGACAAGCCGCTTGTAGGCCGGCAGCACCGCGGCATCGTCCCAGTTCTGCACCTGACGGCGCACCGCCACATCGGACAACAGCAAGTGGTGGTTCACCACCACGATGTCGGCGTTGGCCGCTTCCTTGCGCGCCTTGAACAGGAAGCACTGGTTGTAGAATGAGCACTTGAGCCGCCCGCACAAATCCGGCTCGGCGGCCACCTCATCCCAGATGTCGGAGCGCGGCGCGGTACCGAGGTCACTGAGTGAACCGTCCTGCGTGCGCTGCGCCCATTCGGCAATCTTCGCCACTTCCTCGGTGGCGTTGTCTTCGAACAGCGCTGCCCCCGCACCCTGTGCCTGCTCGAGTCGATACAGGCACAAGTAATTGCGCCAGCCTTTCAGCAGCGCGAAGCGCACCGGCTGATCGGTGAGCGCGCGCTGGAGAAACGGCAGGTCCTTGGCCACCAGCTGCTCCTGCAGCGTGATGGTGGCGGTGCTCACCACCGTGCGTTCCCCATTGGCCGCGGCCCAGCGCAGTGCGGGTACGAGATACCCCAGCGACTTGCCCACGCCGGTACCCGCTTCGAGCAGCGCGACGCCGCCTTCGTTGAAGGCATTCACCACTTGCGTGGCCATCGCGCGTTGACTCGGCCGGTCCTCGTAATTGCGCGCCCCGTGCACCTGACGCATGGCCTGCGCCACGAGGCCGTACGGACCGAGCGCCACATCCACTTCGTCGGCGTTCACCGGCACGAGCTCGCGCCCCTGCGGAATCTCCGTAACGAAGTAGATGCGCGTGGCATCGTTGTCCACGATGGCGAAGCCCACCCCGTTCATGTGCAAGCGGTACGCCACCTCCATGTCGGCGTCGCTGGGCGTGAGCTCACCACTCGGGTGATTGTGCACCAGCAGTTCACCGCGGTCGGCCACGCCGGGCAGTGCGAGCACACTCTTGACGTCGCCCGCGGCGACCTTGCGCGCCGTGGCCACGTGCCCCTGCTCGTCCACGGTGCACACGAAGCACACTTCGTTGCCACCATGCAGCCGGATCTGTGTGCGAATGGCGGCGGCCGCCTTGGGCAGCAGCCGCGATTCCCCTGCCGAGACCACCGTCACGTCACGTCTTCCGGGGCTTCTTCTTCGCGGCCGGGAAGAGCACGTTGTTCAAGATGAGCCGATACCCCGGTGAGTTGGGGTGCAGCGACAGATCCGTGGGCGCGCTGCCGATGGCGTGCTGCGGGTCCTCGGGATCGTGCCCGCCGAGGAAGGTCCACGAGCCCTTGCCGTAATCGCCGTGCAGATACTTGCTCCACGGCGCGCCGTCTTCCTGGGCGAGTACCGTGACGCCGGTCTTCACCACGGCCTTGTTGAAGCTCGTGGTCACCCCGTAGAAGTCGGGGATGACCGTGCGGTGATTCTGCACGAGCATGCTCGCCACGGGATCGAGCTTGGCGCTGAACCCGAACAGCGAGAACGCCCCCAGCGGCTGACGCCGAGACGGCACGTTCACCTGGTGCCCATCGATGTCGCTCAGTGCGTTCACGTACGGCGACGGCTCGATATGCGCGCCCTGAAATGCGAGGGCGCGCGTCCAATCGAGCTTGCTGTCGGCGTTGGGATCCGGCGGCGTGCCGTCGGAGAACGGCCCGGCGATGTCCACGGCGAACGAGGCGATGGACAAGTCGAGTGACTCGGTGGCGCCGCACATGGCGAAGAGGAAACCACCGCGCTCCACGAAGCCCCGGATGTTGTCCGCCACGCCCTTCTTGAGGCCCGGCACGTCGTTCTTGCCGAACTTCCGGCCGGTGGACAGGTCGCGCTCACGCTGCGCGACGAACCAGGGCGCGTCGCGATAGGCGAGGTAGAGCTTGTTGTACTGGCCGGTGAAGTCTTCGTGATGCAGGTGCACCCAGTCGTACTTGCTGAGGTCGCCCTTCATCACGTCGTCGTCCCACACCGACGTGAAGTCGATCCCGGCATACGTGAGTGCGAGCGTCACCGCATCGTCCCAGGGTGGCTGATCGACGGGGCGATAAATTGCGATCTTGGGCGAGCGTTCGAGCACCACGGCGTCCATGTTGCCGCCGGCGATCTCGGCGCGCATGCTGGCCACGTCGGCATCGCTGAGCGGCTCCACACTCACACCATCGAGCGCCGCGCGCTTGCGCAGATCGGGGACGTCGGGGAGCAGGAACGCGCCACCGCGGTAGTTGAGGAACCACTCCGCCTTCTGCCCCGCCTTGAGCGCCTGATACGTCACCCCGTACGCCTTGAGGTGATTACGCTGGCCGTCGTCCATGGGCAGCAGCAGATGCTGCGCGAGCGCCGGGCGCGCGAACAACGCCACGGCTCCGACAAGGAACAGTGCCTGGCGCAGAACACGTGCGAACCGGGTGTGAACGGGCATACAGGGAAAGGTAGCAGGTAGCAGTGAGCGGGACGCAGGGCGCCGGGTTACACCGCGGGCGGAATGGCGCCCTTGAGGCGCTCCAGATCACGACGGGCCTGCGGCGCCAGCGCACTCGTGCCGTAGTCCACCAGCAGCTGTTCGAACTTCGTGATGGCCGCCGGTTTGTCGCCGGCCTCACGCAACGCCCGTGCCCACGCGAGCAGGGCTTCAGGGGCTTCGGGACTCCGGGGAAAGTCACGCACGATGCGGTCGTACAGCGCGACAGCTTCGTTCTTCCTGGATAGCCGCGCCCCCTGCGCGATGAACGCCGGCGCGGCGGCGCCCACCGAGTCGGCGAGCTGCACGAAGCGCTTCGCCGCGCCGGTGGAATCCTTGCGCGCGAGCGTGGCGAACGCCTCGCCGAGGCCGGGGAGCTGCTCCACACGGGTCCGCGCCAGAATGCCCAATGCGTCCACCAACTCCGGGCGGTTGGAGGCCGCACGCAGGAGACGCTTGCGCGCATTCACCACATCGCCCTCGTAGAGGGCGAGCCAGCCCGCCATTTCATCGTCGTCGGCCAGCTCCGTACCGTTCATGGCCGCCTTGGCCCGCGCCACCTCGCCGGCGCGCAGCCAGCCGGCCACGAGTGGCCGCGCCAGCGAGGCGCGCGTATCCGGATCGAGCTTCTTTGCCGCATCATCGAGCTTCTGCTGCGCTTCGTTACCGCGCCCGAGTTCCCCGAGCGCTGCGATCTCGAGCCCGAGCAGCGCGCGCACGCGCACCGAATCGGCCACCTTGCCCACGGTCGACTTGCGGCGGACGATGTTCAACGCGGCCGCCGCATCACCAGCACGCAGCGATGCGTCGGCGGCGCGCTGTTGCGACTCGATGTCTCCCGCCCGATCGAATACCGCCGTCCAAGCCTCGCGCGCCACGAGCCAGCTTTCGTTGAGTTCGGCGCGTTCGGCGAACGACCGCCACGTGGCGGTGGTGGAATCGTCAGCGGGGAGCGTGCTGATGGCACTCCACGCGCGGCGCGGCTCGCCCCAGGCGAATTCGAGTGACGACAGCAGGCGGCGCGGGGCGAACGTCACGGGCGGCGCGAGCAGCACGGCGCGCACCGAATCGCGCGTCTCCGCCGGGACGCGCTGCAAGCCGAAGAGCGCAGCCGTTT
>Ga0164292_10000166_pt1 | contig 45353 bp, 38 predicted proteins | sample GEODES117metaG_FD_111486 | JGI IMG/M metagenome (GOLD analysis project Ga0164292, IMG submission 111486) | Eutrophic lake water microbial communities from Lake Mendota, Wisconsin, USA - GEODES117 metaG | ecosystem: Environmental > Aquatic > Freshwater > Lake | place: USA: Lake Mendota... | reverse complement strand
CCTTTCGAAAAAAATATTTTACAGTAAACCGGATGGCAGTGTATGGATCGATTTAACGGCTGAAGGTTTGGATGAAAAACTGTTGTTGCGTAAAGATGGCACTTCGGTTTACATGACGCAGGACATTGGCCTGGCCAAACAAAAATATGAGCAGTATAAAATAGACCAGAGCATTTATGTGATCGGTGATGAGCAAAACCATCATATGAAGGTGTTGAAATCTATCGCACAAAAATTAGGCCTCCCCTATGCTGACGATATTTATCATCTGAGTTATGGCATGGTAGAATTACCAACCGGAAAAATGAAGAGTCGCGAAGGCACGGTGGTTGATGCCGATGATCTGGTGGCAGAAATGATTGCAACCGCTAAAGAACATACCGAAGCGCTTGGAAAAGTGAAAGATCTGGACGAATCAGCTCTTACCCAACTCTATGAAACCATTGCTTTGGGCGCTATGAAATTTTATCTGCTGAGGGTTGATCCAAAGAAAAAAATGGTTTTCAATCCCGTTGAATCGATCGACTTCCATGGCTTTACCGGTCCGTTTGTACAATATACTTATGTGCGCATCAAAAGTATTTTACGCAAACAGCCAATGCCTGAAACGCAACCTTTGCAAGAAGCACTATTGCCGCTCGAAAAAGAACTGCTCGTGCAATTAGAGCAATTTCCTGCAATGATCATTCAAGCCGGTAAAGAGCTCAATCCTTCGGTATTGGCAAACTATGTTTTTCACCTGGCTAAAACATTCAATGGCTTTTTAGCGGAACATTCCATCGCCAATGCGGAAAATGCAGAAAAAAAACAACTGCGTTTATGGTTAGCCGTAATGACAGGGAATGTATTGCAGAGCGGATTGCAACTGATGGGCATTGGGGTTCCGGAGAGGATGTAGCGTTTAGATATAAGTTTATAGTTTATAGTTCAGTATTAGGGTTTGAAAAAAAGAATTTAAGTAGGAATTTTGGCCAATTTTAGTTTGAAATTAGCGTTAAATCTATGGTTGTTATGATCCTTAATCGCATAATAATTTATTAATGTGTATTTTTGACACATTGCAATTGCCTTACAACCAAAAGCTTTAAAAATGACGAGTAAAAAAGTAAAGAAAATAGGTGTGCTTACCAGTGGTGGTGATAGTCCGGGTATGAATGCAGCCATACGGGCTGTAGTGCGTACAGGCATTTATCATGGTCTTGAAGTATATGGCATCATGCGCGGCTACAGTGGGATGGTGGAAGATGATATCATTCGTATGGAAGGCCGAAGTGTAGCCAATATCATACAGCGCGGGGGCACGATTTTAAAAACCTCGCGTTCTGAAGAATTCATGGAGTATGAGGGCAGAAAAAAAGCTTATGAAAATTTAAGCAAGCGTGGCATAGATGGTTTGGTGATTATCGGTGGTGATGGCAGTTTCAGAGGGGCTCAGATTTTCAGCAATGAGTTTGACATTCCCTGTATCGGGTTACCGGGTACCATTGATAAAGATATTGCAGGCACCGATTTTACTATTGGTTTTGATACGGCTGTAAATACTGCTGTAGAAGCCATTGATAAGGTAAGAGATACTGCCGATTCGCATAACCGGCTGTTCATCATCGAAGTGATGGGCCGCGATGCGGGTTATATTGCTTTACACAGCGGAATAGCAACGGGAGCTGAAAATATCCTCATTCCCGAAAGGAAGACCAATGTAAACGATATCATCCTATCCCTGGAAGAGAAAGAAAAACGAAAAAAACTGGTGAACCTCATCATTGTTGCTGAAGGTGATGAATTCGGTGGCGCTAACGAACTCTCTGCTTACATCAAATCGAAACTCCCCAATTTGGAAGTACGGGTTTGTATACTAGGCCATATCCAAAGAGGTGGTTCTCCAACCTGTATGGACCGGCTCATTGCCAGCCGGATGGGTTACCATGCCGTGGAATGTCTTATCGAAGGCAGGTACAATCTTTTTGTTGGCATTTTGAACAATAAGATGCATTATACCCCACTCGATGAAGCCGTAAAAAAGAAACAACGGATCAATGATGAATGGATGAAAATTGTAAAAATTCTGGCTACCTAAAAGGCATTGGTTAGTATATGCCCATTAAAACAAAAAACATGAGTAAACATATAGATAAATACCTGCATTTGGATATGGACAATGAAGCAGGAAAGATCCACTCGCTCAAAAAAACGAAAATCGTGGCTACAGTTGGGCCGGCTTGCAATACTTATGAAGCCTTACTGGCATTGGTTAAAGCTGGTGTTAATGTATTTCGTCTCAATTTCTCACATGGTACCCATGAAGATAAAAAACATGTGATCAGCCATATTAGAAAAATAACGAAACAAGAACCTTATAATATCGCCATACTCGGTGATTTGCAGGGACCGAAGCTTCGTGTAGGCGACCTTGAAAACGGAAATGTGGAACTTAAGGAAGGAAAGGATTTCATCTTTACGACAGAAAAAATAATCGGTAATGCCGAAAGGATTTATGTTTCCTACCCCAACCTCAGCAAGGATGTACAAGTAGGTGAACGTATTTTTTTAGATGACGGGAAGATGGAAGTGAAGGTGAAAGAAATATTATCTGGTCAGGAGGTACGCGTTAGCGTTACCTTAGGTGGGATGCTATTGCCAAAGAAAGGGGTGAACCTGCCGGATAGTGCACTTACGATGCCATCCCTCACGGAGAAAGATATTGCCGACCTTAATTTCATCATAGCCGAAAAACTCGATTGGGTGGCACTGTCTTTTGTAAGAAAAGCAGTTGATATTGTTGAATTGAAGAAAAGGATTTCCGACAAAAAAAGCAAGATCAAGGTGATTGCAAAAATAGAAATGCCCGAAGCCTTAAAGAACCTTCGCGATATCATCATAGAAAGCGATGGCGTGATGGTTGCCCGCGGCGATCTGGGTGTTGAAATTCCGATTGAACAGGTGCCGGTGATTCAGAAAGATATCATCCGTAAATGCATGCACCGCGCCAAGCCTGTGATTGTGGCCACCCAGATGATGGAAAGCATGATTGACCGTACCAAACCCAACCGTAGTGAAGTTAGTGATGTGGCTAATGCCGTATTGGAAGGTGCGGATGCGGTAATGCTGAGCGGTGAAACGGCTATGGGAAGCTTTCCCACACTGGTAGTGGAAACCATGAGCAAGATCATCATGGAAGTAGAAAAAACCGTTTATGATTACAACAGGGATGATATTTTGACGCCACAACCCCACTCCCCTTCCTTTTTAAGTGACGCGGTTTGCTACAGCGCCTGCAAACTGGCACATGATGTTCATGCAGCTGCGCTGATCGGCATGACTCAAAGTGGCTATACTGCGTTTATGCTTAGCAGTTATCGTCCCAAATCGCCACTCTATATTTTCAGTAAAGAAAAAAGTTTGATCAGTCAGTTGAGTCTTAGTTGGGGTGTTCGTGCTTTTTATTATGCTGAAGAAGAAAGTTTAGACGATATTATTTTTGATCAGATTGATATCCTGAAAGAAAGAGGCTTTATCAATAAAGCGGATGTGGTAGTGAATACAGGAAGTACGCCGGTAGAATTACACCTGCCAACCAATACGATAAAAATCACTATTGTAGATTAGCCACAATGCTTAAGCTGCCAGCCACTTCATTTCTCCAAGAAATGAAGTGTGTATAATTGATTGGTTTGATGAAGTGAAAACAAAAAAAGGTGAAATCGATTGGTGTTATGCAAACCGGTATTCCTTTATTATGAACTGGTTTTTATATACTTCAATAATTTTTCTCTAGCCCCCTGCTGAATCTTATGCTGATAAAAACGGTTCCAACCCAACAACCAGCCACTGAAACCCATCGCCTGCATACTCCATTTGTGTAAGCTAAATCCATCACTATGTTCAATAATCTTACCATCAGTGATGCGCATGAATGCTTTCACTTTGTTTACCACCTTTTTTCCTGTTTTTGAAAAAGTATAGCTGGCCACCCATTCACAGGTGATGTACTCGTGATCAAGCGCAACCGGGTTCTGATAACTGAGCTCGAAGTCTTTTGCCTGCCTGCATAGCATTTCCCACATCTTCTTCACCTGATCGCCTTTGATGAGCTGAAACACCGGGTCGAAGAAAACGATATCATCGCTGTAACAGTCGTTCATCGTACGAAAATCACGTCTGCTGAAGGCTTCATAAAATCGATTAACTATAGCGGTTTCATTATTCATATGCTGATCATTCAGATTTACTTACATTTAAGCACTAAAGTAAGTTTATTATGAAAAAACAAATGCTTTTTTTCGCGTTTACGATGATGGTAATACAAATACGGGCACAAGATGCAGACAGTTTATGGTTCGTAAACAACTATACAAAAAAAGAACAGTATATCAGCATGCGTGACGGCATCCGCCTTTTTACCAGCATTTATATGCCCAGGGATACCAAGGAACAACATCCCTTTTTGATGACAAGGACCCCCTATTCCTGCCGGCCGTATGGAGAAGGAAAATTTGCTGAGATCTGGAAATCTTACCGGATGGCATACGCAAAGGCTCAATATATTTTTGTATTTCAGGATGTACGTGGCAGGTATATGAGTGAAGGGGATTTTCAGGATGTAAGGCCTTTAAATAAAAACAAAAAAGGAAAAACTGAAATCGATGAAGCCAGCGACAGCTATGATGCCATCGACTGGCTGGTAAAAAACATCCCGAACAACAATGGGCGTGTAGGCGTAATAGGTACTTCTTACCCGGGCTTTTACGCTACGGAAGCCGCACTCAGCAATCATCCTGCGTTAAAAGCGGTAAGTCCGCAAGCTCCCGTTACCGATTGGTTCATAGGCGACGACTTTCACCACAACGGCGCATTTTTTGCAATGGATGGATTTGCATTTTACTCCCAATTTGGCAAACCACATCCCAAACCTACCATGGAGTACGGCGAAGGCTTTACCACTGCTATCAAAGACAACTATACCTTTTTTCTTGAGCAAGGTACGCCAAAAAACCTGGCTCGCCTCATTGGCGACAGTATTGCTTTCTGGCATGAAATGATGCAGCACCCTGATTATGATGCCTGGTGGCAGGCACGTAATGCAAGGAATGGTTTGTATAATGTAAAACCATCCATGCTTTGGGTTGGAGGTCTTTTTGATGCTGAAGATTGCTGGGGTGCGTGGAACAGTTATAAAGCATGCGAAATACAAAGTCCGGAAACAGATAGCCGTATTGTAATGGGCCCCTGGTATCATGGCCAGTGGAGCCGCGAAGGATCCTTTTTAGGAAATATCCGATTTGGCAGCAATACATCATTATGGTATCAGGAGAAAATCGAAATCCCTTTCTTTCAATACCATTTAAATGGAAAAGGAACGTTGAAGGATCTGGCAGAGGCCCATATCTTTTTTACCGGAAGCAACCAATGGAAATCAATGGCAACATGGCCAGCAAAAAACACTCAAGTTCAATTGATTTATCCTGGTGCACATCAAAGCCTGATTATGGACGACTTACAACCACAAAAAAGTAGTACTGAACTTTCTCAGCCTGTTAAAAAATATACATTCCTGAGCGACCCTGCACACCCCGTTCCTTATACTGAAGATATACACGAATGGCGAACTACAACTTATATGACCGATGATCAGCGATTTGCTTCACGCCGCCCAGACGTACTCACTTTTACTCTACCCGAACTAAAAGAAGATCTGAGTGTAGGCGGTACCGTTACTGCAAATCTACGGGTAAGCATATCAGGAACTGACGCAGATTTTGTGGTGAAAATAATCGATGAATTTCCGGCCGACTTTAGCTATCCAGATTCTTTTAAATCAAACGGCAAACCTTATCCTATGGGTGGCTATCAAATGCTGGTACGCGGAGAAATCATGAGAGGTAAATACCGCAATAGCTTTAGTAAACCTGAGCCTTTTGTACCGAACGAAGAAACCAATGTAAAATTCGACTTGCCGGATATTGCACATACTTTTCTAAAAGGGCATAAAATTGTTATTCAGGTGCAAGCCTCCTGGTTTCCATTAGCAGACCGAAATCCACAACAGTTTACCAATATTTATTTAGCCAACCCCGAAGATTATCAACCTGCAATCATTAATTTATTCTATGGAAATAAAAACCAAACCTCATTTTCTATCCCTGTAATAAAATAAATATGAAGAAGGTATTTCTTACCATTACTATGTTTTCTACCATTTGTGCCACTGCACAAAGCGATACTTTTCTACGCGAAAATTACAGAAAAATCGACACCATGATTCCTATGCGTGATGGCATTAAACTCTATACCATTGTTTACATCCCCAAAGATGCATCTGAAAAATACCCCTTCCTGATCCAGCGTACTCCATACTCCGTAGCACCTTACGACACCGGATATGCCCGACGCTTAGGGCCAAACCCTAACCTGCTAAGGGAAAAATACATTTTTGTAAATCAGGATGTGAGAGGCAGGTATATGAGCGAAGGCATCAATCAGGAAGTAACTCCGCATCAGCCCGATAAGAAAAATAAAACGGAAGTTGATGAAAGCAGCGACACTTTTGATACGATTGAGTGGCTCTTGAAAAACATCCCCAACAACAATGGAAGAGCAGGTATTTACGGCATTTCATATCCGGGTTTTTATGCCACTGCTGCCTTAGCTGATGCACATCCGGCACTAAAAGCTGCCAGTCCGCAAGCACCCATTACCGATGAATTCATGGGCGACGATGTAAATCACAACGGTGCATTCTTTCTCATGGACAATTTCAATTTCATGAATTATTATGCCAAAGAACGTAGTGGTTTGGTTAAAGATTATGGTGATGAAGTTTTTCCGGTAAAGATTTTAGATGCCTATGATTACTTTCTTAAGATGGGACCAATCTCAACTACACAAACCGAAAAATACTTTAACGGAAAAAGCAGGTATTGGAATGAATATCTGGAACACGATACTTATGATGATTACTGGAAGAGCCGGAATATCCGTAACCATCTCCATCAGATCCATGTACCTACGCTGGTTGTGGGAGGCTGGTTTGATGCAGAGGATCTTTATGGTGCTCTGAAGACCTATGAAACCTTAGAAAAAAATAATCCTGAGAATAAAAATTATCTCGTGATGGGTCCCTGGACGCATGGCGCATGGGCGGCTCAAAAATGGGAACAGTATGCAACTCACGATTTTGGAAGCAATACCAGCGCCTATTTTCAGGATTCCATTGAAACGGTTTTTTTCAATTACTATTTGAAAGACAAAGGCAGTTTGCAAATACCAAAAGCCCGCATTTTCGAAACCGGAACCAATCAATGGCGGTCTTATTCAAGCTGGCCACCGGTGCAGGTTAACACTACTTATTATTTACAACCCGATCAATTACTAACCACCCAAAAATCTTTGTCCGAAAATTCGTACGACGAATACCTCAGCGACCCGAACAAACCGGTTCCCTATACAAGCGGAATCTATGGTTGGAGAAACAACGATTATATGGCCGAAGACCAGCGATTTGCGGCCATGCGACCGGATGTATTGGTTTACCAAACAGTGCCTTTAACAACCGACCTTACCATTGCCGGTTCCATTACCGCAGATTTGCAGGTAAGCATTTCCGGTAGTGATGCAGATTTTGTAGTAAAAGTGATTGATGTGTTGCCTGATAATGAACCTAATTTCAAGAATGCCCCTAAAGGTTTCCAGATGCCCGGCTACCAAAGGCTGGTTCGTGCAGAAGTGATCCGTGGAAAATTCAGGCAAGATTTATCGAAACCAATCCCCTTCATCCCAAATAAACCTGAACAGGTAAGTATAGCCCTTAATGATATCCATCATACTTTTAAAAAAGGGCATCGCATCATGGTGCAAATACAAAGCAGCTGGTTTCCTTTGGTTGACCGTAATCCACAAAAATTTATGCCGATCGCTAAGGCAAAAGCATCCGATTTTGAAAAAGCCATGATCCGGATATACCATAACAGCAAACTTTCGAGTAAACTGGTATTTCCGGTTTTGAAGAAATAACAACCAACCAACCCTGCTTCTAAGCCACCCGGCAATGGTAAATAATCAATCGGCAGTTGAAAAGATTTCACAAAGTTTCTAATTGTTGGCATCATTTAATGCTATTTTGTATAATATAATTATCCTATACGTATTTACTAACTTGCAGAACTTTTGAACCGCATCTTAGGGTAAAACCTTCGAATTTATAGCTACAGGATAAAAAACAGGCAGGAATATCGTTGCTTATAAGCGCTTCCTGTTTGTTTTTCAACCAATCCGTTGTGTATTTTTCCTGATAATTAGTGTTGAAAAAGAAGTTGTCAGGAGTGGAAAAACTCATAAATTAATGTTAACTTCACATGCAAAATTTTGGCTTCTGATTTCTTATTAAGGATTTCCTGAACTTTTACCGCAAGGATTTCAGGTCACTTCTTTCTAAGATAAAGAACCCTGATGAAATGAATATCCCCTTACTAATGAGCATCGTAAGTAAAAACTTATCAACACCAATGAAGTATTTTTTCCTTAAAAAAAACACTGGTATTTCACCTGCAAATAAATGGTTGGCACCCTGGCTGTACGTTTTGATAGTGTTCAGCATGATCAGTTTAGAGGCAAAAGCCCAACCTGCCAACGACAACCCCTGTAATGCTACTTTACTTAATGTAGCTCCTACATGCAGTTATCAGGTTTACACTACCACTGCCGCTACTTCTTCTCCCGGAGTACCGGCTCCCGGTTGTGCCAATTATACTGGTGGTGATGTTTGGTTCAAGATTGTGGTTCCCTGTAGCGGAAGTGTTGTTATTGATACTGATGACGGAGTGATAACAGATGGCGGTATGGCTATCTACAGGGGAACTTGCAGCAGTTTAATTTTCATTGAATGTGATGATGATGATAGCCAGAATGGAGCTATGCCAAGAATCAGCAGAACGGGATTAACGCCTGGAGATACCATTTGGATCCGGGTTTGGGAATATGGAAATAACAACCCCGGAACTTTTGGCATTTGTGTAACCGAATTGCCTCCTCCGGGTCCGGGAGGAAGTTGCTCAACTGCAGCCCCATTCTGTACCAGCAATGTTTATACTTTCCCTAATACCACCAATGTACCATCTTTGGGTGGAGGTGGTATTTATGGATGTCTCTTTTCTACACCCAATCCTGTATTTTATTACATGCAAATTCAAAACCCGGGAAATTTAAATATCAATATCGTACAAACGAGTGTCACTGGTACTTCATTGGATGTTGATTTTGCATGTTGGGGGCCATTTACCAATCTTGCTGCCAGTTGTGGTGGGCTAACAGCAGCTAATAATATCAGTTGCAGTTACTCCACTTCAAATGATGAAACGGCTGTTATAAACGGTGCGTTAACAGGGCAGTTTTACGTGCTACTGTTAACCAATTACTCAAACCAACCGGGTAGCATCACCTTCCAGGTGTCGGGCGGTAATGCCAGTACCAATTGCGCTGTAATATGTAATATCACAGCAGCGAACACAGGGCCGGTTTGTCCGGGTCAAAGTTTCAACCTTACCAGCAGCCTTCCCGGTGCAAGTTATATCTGGACGGGTCCGAATTGTTTTTCTTCTAATCAACAAAACCCGACTGGTGTAATAGCACCATCTTTTCCGGGTTCATACACGTATACGGTAACGGCTACTACCCCATCCGGCAATTCATGTACGGCAAGTACTACAGTTGTGGTTGGTGGACTTGCAGGAGGAACTGCAACACCACAACCAACTACGTGCCCCGGTGTGATAGACGGAACCATTACCGTGACTCCAAATTTACCTGACACTTATATTTACACCCTCAACCCGGGCAATATTGTTCAAAATAACAACCCGGTATTCACAGGTTTAGCCCCCAATACTTATACGGTTACTTTTGCAAATCCTATTGGTTGTACAGGTACTGTGGGCAATATCATTGTTGCCAACGGAGCTAGTCCAACAGCTTCAGTAGTACCGGTAAATACCACTTGCCCGGGCCTAACAGATGGCACGATAACAATTACCCCACCTGCAACAGGTGCACCATTTGTTTACACCCTTACCCCGGGAAATATTGTACAGAACAACAATCCCGTATTTCAGAATCTGGCTCCTAATAACTACTCCATAGCCTTTACAACTGCTATCGGATGTTCTGGCACGATTCCTAATATCAACATCGTTAATGGCGCACCTGTAGCTGCACAGGCAATTACAGCACCCACATCTTGCCCAACCGTTAATGATGGAACGATAACCATAACACCGCCTGCCACGGGCAGTCCTTTTATCTTCACGCTAAACCCCGGGAATATTGTTCAAAATAACAACCCTGTTTTCTCCGGACTGGCCTCAGGTACCTATACCATCAGTTTCACTACAGCTTTAGGTTGCAGTGGTGTGGTAAGCCCTAACCCAGTAGTAGCTCAGGGTGGGCCCTTGGTTCCTATTGCCCCAACCGTTACCAATCCACCTTGCGCCAATATCAACGACGGCATCATCATCATCAATCCACCGGTGCCCGGAAATTATACTTATGTATTGAATCCGGGTTTACCAACTGCGATTACACAAGTTAATAATCCCAATTTCACAGGGCTTGCCCCCGGAACGTATACCTATTCATTTACGAACACATTAGGCTGTATAGGAACAGGCAATGTGACGCTTACCACCAATACGCCACTAACCACCACCGTTACCCTTACAAAACCTTTATGTAACGGAAATGCCAATGGAAATATTCGTCTAAATCCATCAGGAGGCGTAACGCCTTATGAGTATACGATCGACAACGGGGTTAACTGGCAGCCGGCTAATACCTTCCCTAACCTGCCTGCAGGTACATACAGTTTTACCATTCGCGATAATGCCGGTTGCACCAAAGACACCACAGTAACTTTAACAGAGCCTACCGTTTTAGATGCCTCAGCTACCAGCCAGCCCGGCACCTGTAATGGTAATGATGGTCGCATAACGGTTAGCGGATCTGGAGGTACAGCTCCCTATCGGTATTCCATAGACGATGGGGTTACTTACCAGAATTCCCCGGTATTCATTGTTTCAGGAGGATTTTATCCGAATATCAAAGTTATAGATAACAAAGGTTGTATTGCTGATACGGTAATGAATGTGGTGCTTATCGATAATATGGTGATCACTCCAATGCCTGATTCCAGTGTTTGTGTCGGGCAGTCAATTGTTCTCAAACCTAATGTGAGTACTCAGGCTAATATCTTCAAGTGGAGAACAATACCTGATTCTGCTTTGGTAAGTACACTAGACAATAGCAATATCAAAAACCCTACTGCTACCACAACCGACACTACCACCTATATTGTGAATGCAAGATGGGGCGTATGTTTCAGAGAGGATACCATAAATGTGAATATCCTTCATAAACCAGTAGCCAATGCAGGAAACAATATGGCTGTTTGTAACTACAAACGCGATACTTTATTGGTTGGAACTGCCACTAACGTTTCCGGACCGGTAAACTACCAATGGTCGCCAGCCGGTACACTTCAAACACCTGATCAGGCAACTACAATAGCCATACCGGATTCTACTCAACTTTATACGCTTACGGTTACTGATGATTATGGATGTGGTTTCCTGGTGACAGACGAAGTTATTGTAACTGTTCAGCCACCGGTTCCGGCCTATGCAGGAAAAGATACGATTGCCGTTTTGGGTGTTCCCCACCAACTGATGTCGAGCGGTGGTGTGAGTTATGAGTGGTCGCCTGCATTCCCCTTAAATCTTTCTACTTTACAAAATCCACTTGCTACGCTTACCAAAGACCAGTTTTTTGTGGTTACCGTTACCGATTCGGAAGGCTGCCTGGGTAATGACAGTGTATTCATTAAAGTATATAACGGTCCAACTTATTATGTACCAAGTTCGTTCACACCTAACGGTGATGGACTTAATGATATTTTCCGGGCAATTCCGGTTGGTATTTCGTACACCGAATATTTCAGGGTGTATAATCGCTATGGCCAGATGGTTTTCCAAACCAACAGATGGTTACAGGGATGGAATGGCTCCTATTTAGGAAAAAGCCAGGATCCGGGTACCTATATATGGATGGTGAAAGGTTTAGATAAAAATGGCAGAGTAGTGGAACAAAGAGGAACGGTACTGATCATTAAGTAATTTTCTCACCATAATTGAACTTGAAAGCCCGTAAGCTATAAACTTGCGGGTTTTGTTTTATCTGCCGTATTCATCACCCTTTGTTGTGTTGAAGTAAAAGCAAATCTACCAATACGGCTGAAGTGACAGCTTCTAACACAACCGGAACCCTTAAAGCGATGCAAAGGTCGTGGCGTCCTTTAACCTTAAAGGATTCTACATTACCCGTTTCCATATTGTAACTTTCCTGTGTCTGCGGTGTGGATGAAGTAGGCTTTACGGCAACACGGAATACAAGAGAGTTGCCACTGGTCAATCCGCCTACAATGCCACCTGAATGGTTAGACGAAGTTTGTCCGGTTTCATCCATCAATGCATCATTATGAAGCGAGCCTTTCATTGCTGCAGCAGCAAATCCGGTTCCGAATTCAATGCCTCTTATAGCTGGAATCGAAAATACGGCATGACTGATGAGTGATTCTGCAGAATCGAAAAATGGTTCTCCCAATCCTATGGGCACATGATGCGCAGTACATTCAATGATTCCACCAACACTATCCTGAGCTTTAACCGCTTCAGCGATTCCTTTTTCGGGATTTGATTCTCCACCAATCGTTTTGATAACCGCTTCGCATGAAATAGGGGTACTACCTTCATGAGCAAGGGCATGTAACATTTTCTTTGCCACCACTCCTGCCGCAACCAGGCAAACCGTTAGTCTACCGCTGAAATGTCCGCCACCCCGGTAATCTTCAAAACCCATGAATTTTTTGCCGGCAACAAAATCAGCATGGCCAGGCCTTGGTATGGCACGCTGTGAATCGTAATCTTCACTTCGTACGGATGTATTGCGGAATTGAATCATCAATGGCGCACCAGTAGTAGTGCCTTTAAAAACGCCTGATAATATTTCGGGCTGATCGGCTTCCATTCTGGAAGTAGTGCCTTCTCTTGTACCACCTCTTCTTCTGTCTAAATCAAGCATGAAATCTGCTTCCGAAATGGCGATGCCCGGAATGCAACCATCCAGTACCACACCAACAACAGTACCATGAGATTCACCAAATATGCTAACTCTGAATATCCTTCCAAAACTATTCATACAAAAAGATTAAGCTGATAAATTTTTTTAATGCCTATTCAGCGTATAAAGATAATGAAGCGCCTAATGATGAAAGGGTAGAAAAAAAATCGGGGAAAGATTTGTTTACCGCTTCTGCGCCGGAAATCTCCACTGTTCCCAATCCATTCAAGGCAGCAACTGTAACAGCCATGGCTACACGGTGATCTCCATGCGAACTTACGCTTCCTTCCATAACCTTTACAGGCCCTGAAATAAACATGCTATCTTCTTCTATCCTGATAGTAACACCCAATTGCTGAAAAACTTGCTGCAGACTGACGGCACGATTAGATTCTTTATCTACCAACCGCGAAACAGCTTTTATAGTTGATATACCTTCGCAACTCAACGCAAGTGCCACTAAGGGTGGAAAAAGATCCGGGCAATCATGAGCATCGAATTCAAAAGCTTTCAGTTTGCTATTGCAAAAAACGTTAACCGTATTTTGGGTTTGGATCACTTCTGCACCGGCATCTTTTAATACATTGATGATCGCACGATCTGCCTGCAGGCTGTCATCCAATAAACCATTAACAGTTACCTCTCCAGTAATTGCAGCAGCCACGAGCAAGAAAGCTGCTCCACTCCAATCGCCATCGATGGTTACCTCCATATTCCTTTTCGGAGATGGTATAGGTTCGATAATAAATTGATTGAAATCTTTTGTAGTAACCATATAACCGAATCTTTTCATCCACGATAAACTGAGCGCAATGTAAGGTTTGCTCTGTAAATTATTTACCGTAAGGGTTATTGGCTGTTGAGTTACACGAGCTATGGCAAATAATAAACCGGTGAGGAACTGTGAACTTTGTGAAGCATCAAACACCAAGGATGCCGGAACCAATGGCCCTTTAATGCCAATTGGAAGGAAGCCTCCGGCAGACTTCACCTCAACACCCAGCTTTGGGAAAACCTCATCGATAAAGTGCTGTGGCCTTTTGCACAAACTGCCCCTACCCTTTAGTGTTATGCTTTCATTGCATAATGCGGCTAAAGCTGCAAACATCCTAAGCGACAAACCGCTTTCCCCGCAATCCAAATCTCCTTTCGGCCCTGGGAAACCATTGCTGGTAATGATTAAAGAGCCATTGTCTGCATCAACAGTTGCGCCGAATTGACTTATTATCCCGATGGCAACCTTATCGTCGTCGCTGTTTCCGGGAGAATGGATACGGGTTATTCCCTCATTAAGCAACGCCAGTGCACAAACCCTTTGCATGACGCTTTTACTGGGCGGGGCCATGCAGGAGCCATTTAAAACTGAAGGACTTATCCTTGCTATCATTGAAAATATTTTTTAAGGAATTCAGTTAACTCTTTCAATGAAATATTTCTTATCGTGGGGTTTCCTGGTGCTTTCAACAATACAAAATCGATGCCTTTTGAAGTCATTTTCTTATCCGCAGCCATAAGCTCAATCAGGCTATTGTGATCTGCAGCAAAATGAACAGGAAGTGCATAAGAAAACAGTAGTTTTTTCAGCCTGTCCGGGAATTGACTATCGAGCCCTTCCAGTGCAACTGAAAGTTTAGCAGCAGCCATCATTCCAATACTGATGGCCTTGCCATGCGGAAGGCTATACCTGTTTTCAATGGAATGCCCGATGGTATGTCCGAAATTCAACCATTTACGGATACCTCTTTCTTTTTCATCTGCTACAGTAACTTCTAATTTAAATCGGGCATTTCGTTCTATCAATGCAGCTAAATGATCCGGATGCGATTTCCAATAAGCAATCTCATGCTCCTCTAAAAGTTGAAACATGGCTTCATCACCGATACAGGCATGCTTGATGATTTCAGCAAAACCGTTTACCCATTCGTCATGAGGAAGGCTTTTTAAATAATCAATGTTAAATAAGATAAACGATGGCTGATTAATTGTGCCTGCCATATTTTTATACAAACCGTGGTTGACGCCATTCTTGCCACCGATAGCAGCATCCACCATCGCCAGTAATGAAGTTGGAATCAAACCCAACCGCATACCTCTTTTGTAAATACTGGCCACATAACCGGCAAGGTCGGTAACCACACCACCTCCAAAACCTACGAGTAAATCATCGCGGTTGGCTCCAATTTTAAGCAGCTCACTAATTACTTGATCTGCGGTAGGCTGTTGCTTCGTTTCTTCCCCGGGGGAAATGGTTATGATGGGATAAGCCTGAAGATCTTCCTTGTATATACGATATAGATTTTCATCTGTAAGAAAAATGACTTTTGAATTTCCTGCCCGTTCAATTAATGGCGCTAAGCTGTTTTGGAAATAACATTCAACTGATGAAAATTGATATTGAAACGGTATTGCTTTTTCCATAAATTATTTTATCAACCGTTCATTACAGCGTATTGATGTTGGATGCTTTCCATATGAACCGCATTCAGATAGCGTATGATGAATTCCCTGCTTATGCCAAGTTCATCAGCTTTTGCCATTGCGCGCTCGAGGATGCCGTTCCACCTTTCAGCTTGCAAAATAGTCATGTTATGTTCTTTTTTGTAATGCCCGATCTGGTCGGCAAGTTTCATTCGCTGGCTCAATAAGGAGAATAAATCGTCATCTATCAAATCGATTTGAGTTCTCAATTGCGTCAGCAAGGTTCTGGGTGCTGATTCGCTATGTACAGAACGCCACACCAGCTTATCCATCATTTCACTGAATTTTTCAGGAGTTACCTGCTGTGCAGCGTCGCTCCATGCCTGATCGGGGTTGCGATGGCTTTCGAGCATAATCCCATCAAAATCCAAGTCGATACTTTTCTGGGCAACATCAAGAAGCAGGCTACGGTTACCGCAGATATGAGAGGGATCGCAAATCATCAGCATTCCGGGAAATCTTCTTTTCATTTCAATGGGCAGTTGCCACATCGGGGCATTTCTGTAAAGAGTGTTTCCGTAAGAAGAAAATCCACGGTGTATCATGCCCACCTTTTCGATTCCGGCTTTTTGAATTCTTTCTATAGCACCACACCAAAGTTCCAAATCGGGATTTATAGGATTTTTAATAAGTACGGGAATCTGTATTCCAGATAAAGCATCCGCCAGTTCCTGGATACTGAATGGATTGGCTGTTGTTCGGGCACCAATCCAGAATAAATCAATTTCAAAACGCAAAGCTTCTTCAACATGCTTTGAGGTGGCAACTTCAACGGTAACGGGTAACCCCGTTTTTTTTCCCGCAGCTTTCAACCAGCCCAGTCCCTGAGTGCCAACCCCTTCAAACATTCCTGGCTTGGTTCGGGGTTTCCAAATACCAGCCCTAAGGATATCAACTTTTCCGGTTGCGGCCAGGCTTATCGCCGTTTCAGTTACCTGCTCTTCTGTTTCAGCACTGCATGGCCCTGAAATGATCAGTGGCCTTTTTTTCCATACCTCGTCAATTGAACTCACCATGATAAAGGTTTGATTCCCTGCAAAATTAGTCCTATTTCACCCATTCCCGCCTGTTCATCAATTAGTAAACTATTTCACAAGGGTATTGATGAAAGGAACCTTTAATATCATAAAAATAGCCACTCCGGAGAACCGGAATGGCTAATACGATTGATTGCCTGATAAAATTTTACGTAAAAGACCGGCAAATGTCTTTCACCACAATATTAATGAGCAGCTTTAACTGAATCAGTAATGGTAGTGGTAGTTGTTTTAACGGAATCTACAACTGTTTTCATTGTTGTATCAGCAACAACTGGAACTGTGGTAGTTGTGGTGGTGGTTTCTTCAACTTTCTTTTCGCCTTCGTTACAAGCGGTAAAAGAGGCAGCGATTAAAGCAATTGCTAAAAACTTTTTCATTGTTGTTTTTTGTTTGATTTAAAATTATAATTTGAAGATTAATACATGAATTGAATAAAGGTAACCCGGATTGAAAAATATTTTTTTCCCTGAAAGGGTTACTTATATCTTATTAAAGTATTAATGCATGCACAAGTGAACAGATCAGCATCCGACATTGCTTTATTGGAAGGGCTTGCCCGAAACGAAAAAGATGCCATTGAAAAGATTTACCGTGATCATTATCATATGATTTTACATATGATCATGATCAATAATGGAAATCCTGATGATGCAGCCGATGTTTTTCAGGAAGGCATGATTGTGTTGTTTGAAAAGTCGAAAAGCAAGGATTTTGAGCTCAATTGCCAGTTGAAAACTTATCTCTACTCGGTTTGCAGGAGGTTATGGCTCAAGAAACTTAATCAACAGCAACGATTCGGCCGGCAAACCGATGATTTAGAACAAATTGCGCCAGTTGAAGAGGATATTGAAGTTCATGAAAAAAGGCAACAGGAATTCAACATCATGGAAAATGCCTTGCAAAAAATAGGTGAGCCTTGTAAGAGTCTGCTGGAAGCCTATTATCTGCAAAAGAAACACATGCAGCAAATTGCCGAGGAATTCAGCTATACCAATGCCGACAATGCAAAAACGCAGAAATACAAATGCCTTGTGCGGTTAAAAAAATTGTTTTTTGCCCAATATAAAAATACACCCTGATGGAAGATACTTTATTGATTGATGCAGCTGAAAGGTACATTAAAGGCGAAATGAGCCCGGAAGAAATGACCTATTTTGAAGAAATCAGGAAAAACAATGCTGAACTAGATCAATCTGTTGTGGAACATATTTTTTTCCTGAACGAGCTTGAAAAATTCAGTGAAGGCAAGAAATTCAGGCATCAATTGCATGAAACAGCCGCTAAGCTTTCAGATGAAGGCCTGATCAGCAAATCGAAAATAGAAGGCAAAGCAAAACTGGTTTACTTCTGGAACCGCTATAAAAGAACGGTTGCTGTTGCCGCCTCCATTGCAGGCCTGGTTTCTATCCTGAGTGCCTCCATCATCTCTTCCTTAAGTAGCAATAAAGAAAGCAATATCCAGCCATTGGTTAAGCAAATCAATGAACAGGATGCCAAATACCGTAAACTCGAAAAACAAATCGGACAGATCAAAAGTGCCACTATCGAAACTGATGCCGCTGCTGCAAAACAAAGAGTGGAAAGTAAATTCCAGGCAACGGGCTTTTTAATTGATGTTACTAACAATTATATCGTAACCAATGCTCACGTGCTCAAGGAAGCCCGCAACAAACTCATCATTGAAAACAACAAAGGCGAGCAGTTTCTAACTCAATCGGTTTATGTGAACACAGAAAACGATCTGGCAATCCTGAAAGTAATCGATGCCGATTTTAAAAAATTACCCCCGCTTCCCTTTAGTATAAAAAAATCGAATGCCGACCTTGGCGAACAGGTGTTCATGCTAGGATTTCCTAAAGAGGAAATCGTTTATGGCGAAGGATATATCAGTGCTCAAAACGGTTATAAGATGGACACCATTTACTGCCAGCTCAACACATCAGCCAATGAAGGCAATAGCGGCTCTCCTGTGATCAATAAACAGGGTGAACTGGTAGGCGTCATTTCCAGTAAAGAGTCGAATGCACAGGGTGTGGTATTCGCTATCAAAACATCGCATATTTTCCGCGCCATTGAAGAAGTGAAAAAACAACCGGGAAACAATCTTATCAAGGTGAATTCAAAACCTACATTAAAGGGTAATGACAGGGTATCTCAAATCAAGAAACTTCAGGATTATGTGTTTATGATCAAGGGGAATTGATCTTATCAAATGATGGTGCAGTTTCTTCATCAACCTGTTTCCCAATTTTGAATTAACTACTCCAAAGCGATGATGGATATATCCTATCAGTAATAAGTTGATCGATATTCGCTTTCACTCCGGGCGCGTCCTCTTTATAGGTTACCCCAAACCATTGAGAAGTAGTTGGGATAACTTTGATCTGATTTCCCTCGGCATTTATAAAATCATCAGCAATAATGGGAATGAAAAATTCTGATTTGAGATTCTCTTTGTTTGCCGGTATGAAGGCTTCAAAAAGCAGTTGAGTGCGGCTGAATATATCCGGATGAAAACACCAGAAGTTCATAGAAACATTTGAATTTCCGGATACTTCATGCAAACCTTTCTCATCTTCATAAACCACTTTCTCTCCATCACGATAAATCTTGGTGCGTTCGTTGATAGAAACCAGATTATGCCAACTATCCACTTCACAAACTCCCCTGCTCACAGTGCCATGCTCGCTTAATGTTTTATCGAGTTGGTAACCGATGATAGCGTAAGTATTTTTATTGCAACCATCGTTTAAAAAATCTGCAGCTTTATTAAAAGCATCTGTACCATAATAATCATCGGCATTGATCACGGCAAAAGGTTCTTTCACTTGTTCGGCAGCGCATAACACCGCATGCCCGGTACCCCACGGCTTTGTTCGCTCAGCCGGAATATCATCAGCGTTTACATAACGGTCCATTTCCTGATATACATAATCCACTTCAATCTTGCCTTCCAGTTTCGGACCAAAAACAGATTTGAAATTTTCAGCAAAATCTTTTCGGATGATAAAAACCACTTTGCCAAAACCGGCTTTCATGGCATCGTAAATGGAATAATCCATGATGGTTTCACCTGCAGGGCCAAAGCCTTCTGTTTGTTTCATGCTTCCATACCTGCTGGCCATCCCGGCGGCAAGTATTAATAAGGTGGGTTTCGACATGTTGCGAATAGAATATGTTTATTTTTATCGTTTCGTATGCCTGACAAAAATAATATAAAGCTTCAGTAAAATGCAAATTGCTTTTCCGGTACAACAGTTTAGATGTGATGAGCTTTACGACCCCTTATTCAGTAAGCACCAAATCAGGTTTTTCATGGCCCGTTTAGATCTGATTCATCCGGTTGTTTCAGGAAATAAACTTTTTAAGCTTACTTATTTCCTTGAGGAAGCCCAACAGAAAAGACTACCGGTGCTGAGTTTTGGAGGTGCATATTCTAATCACCTTGTTGCATTGGCATGGTATTGCCATGCGTTGAAAATTCCATGTACAGGTGTAGTTCGCGGGGAAGCAGCTTCAACTTTGTCGCATACTTTGAAAGCCTGTATACACTATGGGATGAAACTGATATTTGTATCCCGGGAAAGTTATGCTGCAAAAGGTTCACAAGATTGGGTGCAAAGTAATATTCCGGAAGCATCAAATGGCATAATAATTCCCGAAGGTGGATACGATACTTTAGGTGCTCGAGGTGCCGCTTTGATTATGGATGGATTGAAAAGTAGAGAAGCAAGCCATATATGTACTGCCATTGGTACTGCTACAACAATTGCCGGACTAACTGCTGCTGCAGAAGATGGCCAACGCATCATAGGCGTTCCTGCTTTGAAAAATTGGAACGACATCGATGACAGCATTCAACATCTTTTACCCGATCAAAAATATACCCAACCTATCATCTGGGAACATCAACTTGCGCCAGGATATGCGAAATGGAATGAACCATTGATCAGCTTCATGAACAATTGGTATAACAAATATCAAATCCCTATTGATTTTGTGTATACAGCCAAGATGTTGCATACGGTTTTAGAAAAGATTGCTGATGGTTTCTTTGAAGCAGGTAGTTGCGTTACATGCCTGCACACCGGGGGGTTGCAAGGCAATGGTTCTCTTCCTGCAGGCAAATTGGTTTTTTAATTTAGTGTTAACTATTATCTTTGTATGAATTTTTAATTGCTTCGATTGTTCATGAGGTAAAATACTATGGCAAAGCTTAGGATCCTTCTTTTCATCATATTTTTCATCAATGGGTTAAAGGCAATCAGCCAGGAATCGTTACCAAATATCACTGTAAAAAATCTCAATGGGAAAATTATCGTAAGCTGGTTGAATGATTTTGAAAAGCCCGTAACCAATATCATTGTACAGCGTTCGTACGACAGTTTAAAAAACTTCACCAGCATTGGAACGATTCTAAATCCTGCAAATAAAGAGAACGGTTATCCTGATAACAATCCACCTTATCTTAAAATGTATTACCGGCTTTCCATCAGCTTTGAAGGTGGTACTTATGTGGTTGGCCCCTCGGTAAGGCCGGTGAAGGAAATTCCGGAACCCGGTTTATCAACTAACGATTCTTCTTATCAACCTATCCCTGATGACAAGACGAATTTCTCCTGGCAACAAGAAAAAATATTTGATTCGATAACAGTAAAAAAGCCCAATGAGATTAGCTATCCCAGCAGCCGCATCTTCAGCGGAAGGCAACATCAAGTGATTATCCATTTACCTGATGCGGACTTTAAAAAATACCGGGTTCGTTTTTTTGATGAGAATGATCAGTTTTTATTTGAACTCAATAAACTTACTGATGAATACCTGATTCTTGAAAAAGTTAATTTCGTGCATTCCGGATGGTTTCATTTTGAAATTTATGAAAATGAAAAAATGATCGAGAAGAATAAATTCTTTGTAGCAAAAGATGCTAAGAAGAACAACCGCTGATCAGATCAGTTGTATAGAAAAAACCGCCGCAAAACTTTCTTTAAGTTTAGTTTTCACTTCGTCCATTTCTACTTTACTGCCCAGCTCTACCTCAAGCGAAGTAACTTTTTTGTTTGCAATTCCACAGGGAATGATATGCGAAAAATAATCAAGGTCGGTATTGATATTGAAAGCAAAGCCATGCATGGTTATCCAACGGCTGCATCGAACACCAATAGCACATATCTTGCGTTCAGCCCCTGGCTTATCGGCATCAATCCATACCCCGGTTTCACCTGCACTTCTTCCGGCCTTGATGCCATAGTGTTGAAGGGTTTGTATCACCGCTTCTTCCACATTTCGCAAATACCTGCCGATATCGGTATGAAATTTTTCAAGATCAAATATCGGATAGCCCACTAATTGGTTCGGACCATGAAAGGTGATATCACCTCCCCTGTTGCTTCTGTAAAATGAGATGCCCAATCTTTCCATTTCTGCCTCAGAGATGAGGATATTGCTGATGTGGCCGCTTTTGCCAAGGGTATAAACTGGTGGATGCTCACAAAAAAGCAAATGATGCACTGTAGAAGTTTGAAATGGATCCGGAGGAGGTATTTGGGCGCGAGCAGTAGTCTTAATAGTTACATTTTTTTTCAGCAGACTTTCCTGATAATCCCACGCTTCCTGATAAGGTATTATTCCCAGATCTTCAAAAAGTACAGGCTGCTTATCCAATGCTTTGATTTAATTTGCAAAATTAATGGAATTCAACAAGGTGAGGCACTTTAAAACAGAAAGCATGCATAATGAACCAGATGAAGAATTAAGTGAAACCGAAGAATGGGTGGAAAGGCTCTCGTTGGTGATTGATAAGGGTCAAGAACCACTGCGGATAGATAAATTCCTGATGGCCAGAATTGAAGGGGCCACCCGTAATAAGATTCAACAAGCCATCGAAAACGAAATGGTTTTGGTGAATGAAAAAACGGTTAAGAGCAATTACAAGATCAAAGGTGGCGATAAGCTGATCATATACGAAACCCATGCTCCTGAAACGTCAACAATCATTCCTCAGGATATTCCGTTGACTATCGTTTATGAGGATGCCGACCTCATGATCATCAACAAACCGGTGGGTATGGTTGCTCATCCCGGAAGCGGGAATCCCGATAAAACGCTGATCAATGCAGCAGCCTTCCATCTCAAAAAATCTGATCCCGAACTTGATGAAAACGGTTTGCCACGTTATGGTTTAGTTCATCGTATCGACAAAAACACCAGCGGCTTGGTAGTGATGGCCAAAACGCAAAAGGCCATGAGCGATTTAGCCAAACAATTTTTCAATCATACCGTTCACCGCCGTTATGTTGCCCTGGTATGGGGCGATTTTACAGAAGATTCCGGAACCGTGATTGCGCATGTGGGGCGTCATCAACGCTTTAGGAAATTGTTCACCGCCTACCCCGATGGTGAACATGGTAAAGATGCCATCACGCATTACCGCGTACTGGAAAGATTCAATTATGTTACGCTGGTGGAATGCCGCTTAGAAACAGGCCGTACCCATCAAATCAGGGTGCATATGCAATATATCGGGCACCCGCTCTTTAACGACGATTTTTATGGCGGCGACCGTATCGTCAAAGGCACTGTTTATCAGAAGTACAAGCAGTTTGTAGACAATTGCTTTGCCACCTGTCCCCGTCAGGCACTACATGCGAAGGAACTTGGTTTTATCCATCCCAAAACCCGTGATCCAATGCTTTTCAGCAGTGAACTGCCAGAAGACATGGCATTGGTAGTTGAAAAATGGCGCAAATACAGTCAAAATAAACACTATGACGAACCTTGATGCAATGGTAAATCCGCAACCTGATCCACAATTGTTACTGGGCCTTATAAGGATGCAGATGCCTTACGGTAAATACAAAGGCCGCTTATTGTATCAACTGCCGGTAAGTTATCTGGAATGGTTCAGCCGCAAGGGTTTCCCTGAAGGTAATTTAGGAAAGCTGCTGGAAACACTTTATGAAATCAAACTGAACGGACTCGAATCCATCTTACTCGATCTCAAACAGATGGATAACGGTAAGGTATAGATGCTATTCGAAATCGAACAAGGTTGCGGTAAAAACGCCACGTTCCCTTTTCTTGAAAATAGCTTTCCAGTTTCCATTGTAGCGAATCAATGAAGGCACTGTCATCCCATTAAACCTGGTCATTTTCACTTCCATACTCACTTTGAAATCATATACTGCCGCTGCATAGCTGAGGCTATAATTTCTTCCTTCCACTTCATAAGTGCTGTCGTTGAACCAGGTGGTCATTTCATCCATTACCACATCATCCTCATAACCCGGTTTCACTTTTTGATGAAGTACATAACAGGTATGGTTATTGTATAAATCCAAACTGATATCCATGTCATAATAAGGAGCCAGATCATCGCCAAAGATTTCTGTTTTACTGCTCATGAAAGGAAGGCCGGTGATGCGTTTACCTGGATTAAAGAACAACATTTTCAACTGTGCCTTGTGTTTTTCCATACCCTTTTTATCGCTTGTTGTAAGTTGATTATTCCCGATGATATTGGTTTCACCACAAACCGTATCTTTTGTAAAAAAAAGCGAGGCATACATGGCAGCAGTGTACCAATCATATCCGCCATTCGCATCATAAAAAGAACCTGTGGTCGATTCCTCAAGTACGGTCATGCTCCTGCAACCATCTTTCCTAATTTGCCGGGTCTTGCTGTGAAGGGAAGCCGCTAATCCGCCATCAGCGGTGAGCATGCGGATATCATTGATGGAGGTGAAACCCAGCAAACGCAGATTTTTGAAAGCCTTGTAAAAACTACTGTCTTCCTTTATCCTATTGATAAATGTATTTACATTCAGGCCTGTATTAACCAACACTTCACTCAAGGTTACGATATGAGTTCCAGCCTGCACGGTACTGTCTTTTCCCTGTGCTGGCAATTTGAAGTTTACCAATAAACCGATCAGTAGCAGAGCGGGAAACTTCATGAGATTTATTTTGCAGGATAAAACCTGGTTACTTCGGAAAAGTCATCCGATAATCTACTTTCACTTTTCCTTTGCTGATATCGTCTAGTTTTCGGCGCAATAGCGTTCTTTTGAGAGGAGAAATATGATCTATGAACAACTTGCCGTCAATATGGTCGTATTCGTGTAAAATGATGCGGGCCGTTAACCCAATGAATGTTTTGGTATGAGCAACAAACTGATGATCGAGAAAATTAAGGGTTACTGCAGATTGGCGCATCACATCCTCCCGAACTTTAGGGATGCTAAGGCAACCTTCATTGTAACTCCAGTTTTCACCTTCAATAGATTCAATTTCGGCATTGATGAAAACGCCTTTAAAACCGGGTTCATCGGGATACAACCCTTTCTCATCTTCCTCCTGGTTCAGGAAAATCTGTTCGCTATCGATTACAAAAAGCCGGATATCTTTATTCACCTGAGGCGCAGCGAGCCCAACGCCATTGCTATTGTACATGGTTTCCCACATGTCGGCAACCAGCTTTTCAAGGCCGGGATAATCTGCATCAATTGCTGAACTGTGTTTACGCAGCACAGGCGCTCCATAAGCCACTATTGGAAGGATCATACTTGAAAATTATATGCAAAGTTAATAAAAAACCACTTTTAGAAAGTTAATGTGTCCTGCTCATGTATTCCTGAAGCAGAATGGTAGCTGCAATTTCATCCACCAGTTTTTTGTCGCGCCGGTGTTTCTTTTTCAAACCCATTTCCAGCATGGCATCTTTTGCCATACGGGAGGTGAACCTTTCGTCTACTGCTTCAACAGGTATGGCTGGAAAGTTTTTTTTAACGATGCGGATGGCTTCTACTGCTAAGGCTGTACCATGTGTATCCGTTTCATCCCAATTTTTGGGCAGACCGATGATGATTTTTTCCACAGATTCCTCAGCGATGTATTTTTTAAGAAAAGGAATGAGTTGCTGCGATTCGATGGTGGTTAATCCATTGGCTATAATCTGTAAAGGATCGGTAACGGCAATCCCTGTTCGCTTTCCTCCATAATCAATTGCCAATATTCTTGCCATAATTTTATCGGATGATATCTGTGATTACGAAAACGGCAAATACTACTGCGGCAATACCATTGGCCGTCATAAATGCGATATTAACCCGATGCAAATCATTGGGCTTAACTATAGCATGCTGGTACACCAACATGCCGGTGAAAAAAGCAGTTCCAATCCAGTACCACCAGGAAAACCCGCCAAGCCAGCCAGCTGCAATAACTGCTACGGCTGCAAGTAGGTGCAAGCCTTCAGAAACTTTAAGTGCTTTAGCTTTACCCAATGCCGCAGGAATAGAATTTAACTGATTCGCCTTATCAAATTCTTCATCCTGCAAGGCATAGATGATATCAAATCCGCTCACCCAGCACAAAACAACCACAGAAAACAACAAAGGCAATGTTGCAAATGCGCCGGTGACGGCAATATAAGCTCCTATTGGAGCCAGACTAAGCCCCACACCCAATACCAGGTGACATAAAGCGGTGAACCGTTTGGTGTAACTATAAAAAAGGATTACAAATAATGCTACAAAACTCAGACAAAAACACAAAAAATTAATGAACCAACAACAAATGATAAAAAGCAAACTCATAAATACAGTAAATAACAAGGCATGATCGGCCTTAATGATGCCCGCAGGAATTTCACGGATTGCGGTTCGTGGGTTCCGCGCATCGATATGCCTGTCGAGATACCGGTTAAAAGCCATGGCTGCACTTCTGGCAAAAACCATGCATAACAACACCAGTAAAAAAATGCTACCATTGGTTTGCCAAAAACCTTTGCTGGTGATGGATAAAGAAGAAAATTCTGTATCAGCTTTACTTGCCGTTTCACGAAGGGCCAGAAAAAAGCCGATCAGGGCGAAGGGCAAAGCAAAAACCGTATGCGAAAATTTGATCAAAGAAAAATATTGCTGAACTGCCTTCATGCCTAATCGTTAGTGAGGTTTAGGGTAATGGGTGGATTTTCTAACTGCTTTTGTTGCATCCTGTTTCGGATGATTTCCCAGAGTACAAGCCCGGCAGCCGTAGCCACATTGAGTGAATGTTTCATGCCAAGCTGTGGAATTTCAATGCAGCCATCACAATGCTGAAGCGTACTTAATTCTACTCCCGTTACTTCATTGCCAAAAATTACTGCAATCTTATCTGTTGGAGCGGAAGTGAAATTTTCTAAAGAAATGCTGTTGCTTACCTGTTCGATGCCATACACTTGATAACCCAGTTCATGCAATGATTCAATGGCATCGGTTGCCCGTTCAAAATGCGTCCAAACAACAGAATCTTCAGCACCTAAAGCTGTTTTGCGTATTTCCTTATGAGGAGGTTTGGCGGTATAACCGGTTAAATAAACCGCTTCAAGCAGAAAGGCATCAGCGGTTCTGAATACACTGCCCACATTATATGCGCTCCGGATATTCTCCAAAATAGCAATGACCGGCGTTTTTTCCGAACGTTTGCACTCTTCGGCAGATTTCCGGTTTAAAGCTTCCATACTCAGTTTCTGCATCGGGCAAATTTACGCTAAGATGTTGAGGAATGCCTTATCCGCGGGCTGATTCCTTTTCCATGCGCACAGGGCGGGAGGCAGCTTTGTGATCGGCATAATACTTTGCAGCCTGAACAAAACTTACAAAAATGGGATGAGGATTTTCAACAGTACTTTTCAATTCCGGATGATACTGTACGCCAATAAAAAACGGGTGGTTTTTCAACTCAATGATTTCAACCAATCCGTTCACCGGGTTTTTTCCGCTGGGCACAAAACCAGATTGTAAAAATGAGTCCAGATAATTGTTATTGAATTCCCAACGGTGGCGGTGGCGCTCGCTGATCTGATCTTTGTTATATATTTTATGGGCGAGGCTACCATGTTCGATATGGCAGGGATAAGCGCCCAAACGCATTGTTCCACCTTTCTTCTTCACTTTTTTCTGCTCTTCCATCAATGCTATCACCGGGTATGCTGTTGAAGGATCCATTTCTGTTGAGTGTGCGGTTTGCCATCCCAATACATTACGGGCGTATTCAATCACTGCCATTTGCATTCCCAAACAGATGCCGAAGAAAGGTAATCCGTTTTCACGAGCGAACCTTACGGCTTCAATCTTCCCTTCCACACCACGTGATCCGAAACCGGGAGCAACAAGCAACCCATCCAAATCTTTCAACTTGCCAGCAACATTAGAAGCATCAATGAATTCACTATGTACGTTAACGATCTGCACTTTACACTGGTTTACAGCTCCTGCGTGTACAAAGGCTTCCAGAATAGATTTGTAAGCATCCTGCAGTTCAACATATTTACCAATCAGGCCAATAGAAATTTTGCTTTTGGGTGCATTCAACTTATCGAGGAATGCTTTCCACCGGCTGAGTTCAGGAGCAGCATAGCCATTGATCTGCAACTTTTTCAATACGATCACATCCAAACCTTCCTCAAGCATTTTTAACGGCACTTCATAGATGGTTCCTGCATCCATCGCCTCAATAACGGCATCTGGTTTCACATTACAAAATAAGGCTATTTTACGTTTAAGCTCATCCGTTAGTGGATGCTCGGTACGGCAAACGATTACATTAGGATGCACCCCTTCCTGACTGAGCAGGCGAACACTATGCTGGGTGGGCTTTGTTTTAAGTTCTTTGGCAGCCCTCAGATAGGGAATCAAAGTAAGGTGTACTACCATACAATCTTCTTCAGGCATTTCCCATTGCAATTGGCGAACTGCCTCTACAAAAGGCAGACTTTCAATATCGCCTACCGTACCGCCCAGTTCGGTGATTACAATATCATACTGACCGCTTTCGCCTAACAGTAACATGCGCCGCTTGATTTCATCGGTGATATGAGGCACCACCTGTACGGTTTTACCCAGGTATTCGCCCTCCCGCTCTTTATTGATGACGGTTTGATAAATCCTGCCTGTAGTAACATTATTAGCCTGTGAAGTTGGGATATTGAGAAATCTTTCATAATGGCCAAGATCCAAGTCGGTTTCAGCACCATCGTCGGTAACATAACATTCCCCATGTTCATATGGGTTCAGTGTGCCGGGATCAACATTGATATAGGGGTCGAATTTCTGGATGGTTACTTTTAAACCTCTGCTTTGAAGGAGTTTGGCAAGTGACGCAGCAATAATCCCTTTACCCAATGAAGAGGTAACCCCGCCGGTTACGAAAATGTACTTGGCCATTTTTATGTTTAATTAGAAATTTCTCAATTAAGATGCCCAATTGCCACATCTGCAAAAACAGGGCAAAACGTTGCAATGCTATACTACGATAAAACTAAAAAAATGACCGGAAGAATGAAACAAAAATATCCTAGAGGTCATGCAAAGATAAGAGGAAATCTTTTGACTGGAAAATTTGCAAAGATTTTTTTATACATATTATTAACCGTAATGCATTTCAGTACGGTTAATAGTACCGTCGGGGTATGAGGTAATGTTTTACATAATCGTAAACGCCTTCTTCAAGGCTATAAAATGGCTCCCGGTAACCGGCATTCCAAAGTTTTTGCATACGTGCCTCGGTGAAATACTGATAGGTTTCGCGTAAGTCTTGCGGCATATCCATAAACTGGATCACGGCAGGTTTATCTATTGCTTTATAGGCCGATTTAACCAGATCGATAAAAGTGCGCGATTTTCCTGTGCCCAGATTGTATAAACCGGATGGTACCGTACTGAAATGCTCCATCATCCAATAGCATACTTTGATCACATCTTTCACATAAATAAAATCGCGTAGCTGCTCGCCATCTCTACATCCTTCCTTATGTGAACGAAATAATTTTACCAAATCGTGATCTTTCACCTGGTTGTAGGCATGAAATACCACACTGGCCATCCTGGCCTTATGATATTCATTCGGTCCGTAAACATTGAAGAATTTTAATCCAGCCCAAAAAGGGGGCTTGGCTGCTTGCTCAAGAATCCAGCTATCAACATTGTTTTTCGACAAACCATATGGATTCAGCGGTTTTAACCGGGGCACCAGGGCATGGTCGTCTTCATAACCCAAGCTTCCATCACCATAGGTTGCGGCTGAAGAGGCATATACAATCGGCACTTTATGGGTACTGCAATAATGCCATATTTGCTGCGTGAACAACACATTTAATTGGTAATGCACTTCATAATCAAACTCAGTGGTATCTGTACGAGCACCTAGGTGAAATACGAAGTCTATTACGGGCTTCTCTTCTTCCAGCCATTCAAAAAAATTATCCCGCTCTACCCTCACCAGGTATTGCTTATGAAGCAGGTTGAGTTCTTTTTCTTCCTCATCAAACTGGTCTACCAAAATCAGATTGGTGAATTTATTTTCGTTGAGATAGGAAACCAGACAACTTGCAATAAAACCGGCTGCGCCTGTTACGATAATGGTTGCATCTTTATTCATCCTGTTGGGTTAAATGGTAGCTAATGCCTGTTCATTTTCCTGATTCTTCAATAAGCCGGCGATTGCATCTTCATAAAGCGTTTTCCAATGTTGCACATCGCCCCAATTTTCGGTTTGCACGTTAATACCAGATTCTGCAACCGTTCCAATCAACTGACAAGGAACAGCATGCTTATTTAGTGCAACTAACATGGCAGATTCCTTTTCCGGCTTGACTGTTACCACAGCCCTACCCTGTGCTTCACCAAACCAAAAGGCATCATTACGAATGGCATTATCGGGCTGAGCCACATCAAAACCACGGTTACGATTGAACGAAGATTCAAGCAAGCTAACAATTAACCCACCTTCACTCACATCATGTGCCGACTCAATCAGTCGTTCTTTGATCAGTTGCCATAAACATTGCTGCATGGCGAATTCTTCATCCAGATTGAAATATGGTGCAGGAGTAGCCACATATCCTAACACATGATGCAGGTATTCAGAACAATTCAAATCATCCTTTTGCACACCCAACACAAAAATCTTGTCGCCAGCCGATTTGAAGTCCATCGTCATCTTATCTCCCACATTATCCAGCAAACCTACCATCCCGATTGTGGGCGTGGGATATACCGGACCATCAGGGGATTGGTTGTAAAAGCTAACATTACCGCCGGTTACAGGCGTGTCAAATTTCCTGCAGGCCTCTCCCATTCCTTTAATGGCGTTTACAAACTGATAATATACTTCAGGATCGTAGGGGTTGCCGAAATTGAGGCAATTGGTAACGCCAAGAGGAGTACCACCGCTGCAAACAATATTCCTGGCCGCTTCAGCTACGGCGATCATTGCGCCTATGTAAGGATTGGCATGCACATAACGGCTGTTACAATCTGTTGTTAAGGCAAGGGCTTTCCCGGTTGGTTTTGCCAGCACTACTGCAGCGTCGCTGGGGGCATTCGTATTGCTATTGCCGGCGCCCACCATACTGTCGTATTGCTCATAAACCCAACGCTTACTCGCAATATTGGGAAGGGCTAATAGTTTTTCCGCCAAAGGCATCAATGCTTTCGGCTCAGGGTTAGCGTTAGCATCAAAAGCTTGCAACTGATCAAGATAAGCTGGCTTACGGAAGTCGCGCTCATATTGAGGAGCTCCTCCGCCAAGTACCAATTCTTCAGCGGGCAAAACCGCTTCTTCAATATCGTTCATGTAGAAACGCAACATGCCGTCGCCGGTTACTTCTCCGATATCACTGCAGGGCAGATCCCATTTACTGAAAACATCAAGTACTTCCTGTTCTTTACCTTTTTGCACCACCAGCAGCATACGTTCCTGACTTTCACTGAGTAAGAGTTCCCAGGCTTTCATCCCCTGCTGGCGGGTAGGAACTTTATCTAGCTGAATGCGCATCCCCGATTTTCCTTTGGCACTCATTTCGGCAGTTGAGCAAATGATGCCCGCTGCACCCATATCCTGCATGCCAACCACCGCGCCGGTTTGAATCACTTCTAAACAGGCTTCCAATAGTTTCTTTTCCTGAAAAGGGTCACCCACCTGAACAGCGGGTAAATCTTCTGCACTATCGGCGGTGATTTCGGCACTTGCAAATGAAGCACCGCCAATACCATCCTTACCCGTTGCACTTCCTATAAAAAATACCGGATTACCAATCCCTTCCGCCGTTGCTGAAACCGTTTCACCATTTTTTACAATCCCCACACTCATGGCATTCACTAACGGATTGGTATGATAGCAGGATTCAAAATAAATTTCTCCGCCAACGGTAGGCACGCCAAAACAATTGCCATAATGGCCAATACCATGCACAACGCCAGCTAGTAAATGTTGCGTTTTGGCATCTTCAATATTTCCGAATCGCAAGCTGTTCAACGATGCGATGGGCCGTGCCCCCATGGTGAAAATATCGCGGTTAATACCACCCACACCGGTTGCAGCCCCCTGAAATGGCTCAATGGCAGAAGGATGGTTATGCGATTCGATTTTAAACACTACACCGTATCCGTCTCCGATATCCATCAAACCGGCATTTTCTTCACCGGCCTTCACCAGCATCTTCTTTCCTTCGCGGGGTAAAGTTTTCAACCATTTGATGGAATTTTTATAACTGCAATGCTCGCTCCACATGCCGCTGAATGCGCAGAGCTCTGTAAAATTTGGCGTTCTGCCCAGTTTGGTTTTGATAAGTTCAAACTCTTCTTCCGTTATGCGTAACTGTGCGGCCGTGTGTGAAGTGATATCCATCTACCTTAGATTTTTTTAGATGGGGCAAAGGTACAAACTGCATCCTGTAGTGCCGGACTCAGTTGAAGCAAATATTTTAACTATCTTCCCACAACAAACCCTGCAGGCCTTGATGCTTCTCATTTTTGTTTTGATGTTCGTTCTCTTCACCGCATTTGCCGGTAGATGGGGCTTTTTACGCAAAACCGGTTTAAGCAAAACAACACTACAAGGCCTTTTTATTTTGAAAGCTATTACAGGTTGCTTTGTGGGCTGGCTCAGTTTCAGGCTCAATCCACAAAATGATTACTGGAACCTCAACAGCGATGCTTATCAGGAATATCAACTGCTGCTCCGATCACCGGGTACTTTTTTCAGCGCGCTTTTTCATTCGAATTATGAGGGCCTTGGTGGTTTTTTCGATTCAGTGGGTTCATACTGGAACGACCTGCGTTACAACCTGCTCATCAAAATTGTGGCTATCATCAATTTCATCAGCCGGGGTAATTATTATATCAATAGTCTGTTTTTTAGTATCATCGGTTTCACGGCTACTATTGCTTTATACATGATTTATAGCTATCTATACCCAAGTGCAAAAACGGCCATCCTCACAGGATGCTTCTTCATCCCCACCTGCTTGTATTTTTCTTCGGGTATGCATAAAGATATGGTAGTTTTTACACTCATGGCCTGGTATAGTTATGCCTTGTTTTTTCTATCTGAGCAAGGTTTTTCTACAAAAAAAATACTGCTATTCTTTTTTAGTTTTACCGGTTTGTTGCTGATGAGGAACTACCTTGTTCCGGTAATCTTGCTGGGCACTGTTGGGTTTTGGTTGTGTTTGCGCTTAAAACACAAGCCTGTTCTGATTTTTAGTAGCGTTTTTATTACCGCGGTTTTGGCCATGTTCCTGATGCATTATTGGCTTCCGGCAGCAGACCCCTTAAAAATATGGGTTCAAAAACAGACTGATTTTCTGGCTTTGCCTTTCGCGGCCTCCCAGATTGCACTAGAACCCCTGCAGCCCAATCCCATGAGTTTCCTCCACAACCTGCCACAGGCTATTAATCATGGCTTTTTACGACCCTACCTTTGGGACTCCGGCGGCAGGTTCAGTCTGCTTTATGCCCTCGAACTTTTCGCTTACCAGGTAATGGCCCTGACGGTATTTGTATATCTTATTAAGAAAAAAAGGCTGCCCGTGGTACATCCTTTTATTTATTACGGACTATTCATCGGCCTCACCATGCTACTGGTAACCGGTTTTCTCATTCCCAATATCAGCTCGATTGTACGTTACCGTAGCCTCTACCTGCCCTTCCTGGTCACTCCTGCCCTGATCTTGATCTGGCCGAAAAATACAAATTATAATTAATTATATATTTATATTTTCGAGGTTTTTGATTAAATTTTAGAGGATTATTTGAATTTTTTCTTGATTTTATGGACTGAATACCTATTTTTGCGACTTAAAATTATAAAATATGAGCTCATTACGGTTTAATGCCATCGAAAACATTGCGCATAATGCGAAAACTTATCCGGTAAAAGCTTCCCAAAAAATTGCCGATATTTTTAATGAGAATGTATTTACGCTCAAAACGGCCCGTCACTATTTAAGCGACGAAGCCTACAAAAGCCTCCTGGCTTCCACCCGTGGTGGAAAGAAAATCGACCGTACCATGGGCAACAATATTGCCAATGGCATGAAAGCCTGGGCGGAAGAAAAAGGCGTGACTCATTTCACCCATTGGTTTCAGCCCCTAACCGGTTTATCGGCCGAAAAACATGATTCCTTTTTTACCTTAAAAGGTGATGGCACCCCGATTCAGGAATTTGAAGGCGCCGCTTTGATTCAACAAGAGCCAGATGCCTCATCTTTCCCAAGTGGAGGATTAAGGGCCACTTTTGAAGCCCGTGGTTATACCGCATGGGATCCATCTTCTCCCGCTTTCATCATGGAAACCGGAGAAGGTAAAACCCTTTGCATCCCTACTATATTTGTTTCTTATACCGGAGAATCGTTAGACACTAAAACCCCGCTGATCAAAGCTGCAGTTGCTCTGGATAAAGCTGCTGTGGATGTTTGCCAGTATTTTGATAAAAATGTTTCGAAAGTAAATGCCACTTTAGGCTGGGAACAGGAATATTTTGTAGTAGATGCAGGTTTGGCTGCTGCGCGTCCGGATTTATTATTAACCGGTCGTACTGTTTTCGGACATGCACCTGCCAAAGGTCAGCAATTGGAAGACCATTATTTTGGTGCCATACCCGAACGCGTATACGCTTTCATGCGCGACTTTGAAAATGAATCTTATCGTTTAGGCATTCCTTTACGTACCCGTCACAATGAAGTGGCTCCTGCCCAGTTTGAATGCGCCCCGATTTTTGAAGAAATGAATATAGCGGTTGACCACAATACCTTGCTGATGGACATCATGACGAGGGTAGCCAAACGCCATAATCTTCTCGTATTGCTGCATGAGAAACCATTTGCCGGCATCAACGGAAGCGGAAAGCACAATAAATGGAGTATGAGCACCGATACAGGTGTAAAACTCCTGGCTCCCGGTAAAACACCGAAGACGAACCTGATGTTCCTTACCTTCTTTGTGAACAGCATCAAAGCGGTTCATGATTATGCAGAACTCATCCGTGCATCTATCGCCAGTGCGGGTAACGACCACCGGTTAGGCGCAAACGAAGCACCTCCGGCCATCATTTCCATCTTCATCGGCAAATACCTTACCGATGTGTTGAACCAGGTGGAAAAAAGAGTAGGCGGTAATTTTGATGAGCAAGACGAAGCGATGTTGAAACTGGATATCCATAAAAGCATCCCTGAACTGATGCTTGATAATACCGACCGCAACCGTACTTCCCCATTTGCCTTTACCGGAAATAAATTCGAATTCCGTGCAGTAGGTTCTTCAGCCAACTGTGCTGGTCCGATGACCGTACTGAACACCATCATGGCAGAGACTTTGAAAAATTTTAAAACGGAAGTGGATGGCCTGATTGAAAAAGGCGAGAAGAAAGAGATTGCCATCATGCAGGTGATACAGAAGTATATTGTAGAGAGCAAAAAAGTGTTGTTTGAAGGAGATGGGTATAGTGAAGAATGGGAAAAGGAAGCGGAAAAAAGAGGTTTGCCGAATATCAAAACCACACCGGTTTCTTTAGATGCTTATAGTGCTGCAAAAGCGAAGAAATTGTTTGAAGAACATCATATCTACACGCATCTGGAATTAGAAGCCCGTCATGAAATCATGTTGGAAGCTTATATCAAAAAAGTGCAGATAGAAGCAAGGGTAATGGGCGACCTGGCCACCACCCTAATTATTCCTGCCGCATTGAAGTATCAGAATGTACTGGTTGAAAACATCAAAGGTTTAAAAGATGCCGGATTGCCGGAAACAGCATTCAGCAGCCAGAAAGCGATCCTCACCAAACTGAGTGAGCATATCGGCACCATCAGCACACACGTTGCTGCAATGATTGAGGCGCGCAAACAAGCTAATGATATTGTAAATACACGAGCGAAAGCCATTGCCTACTGTGAAGAAGTGAAGGGTAAATATTTCGACGAGATCCGTTATCACGCCGATAAACTTGAACTCGTTGTGGCAGATGAACTATGGCCGCTGCCGAAATATAGGGAGCTGTTGTTCCTAAGATAAGTTATCAATTGATAATGGAGAATTGACAATTGATTTTTGGATAAAGGAAAAGGAGCTGATGATGCTCCTTTTTTTGTGATGAGCATGTAATGATTGTGATTTGATTTAAAATGAAGCCCTGTTACAAAGAACGCTTATCAGCAAGGTGAAGATAGATAAACGGCAGTGGCAGTGATCCAAAGTCCTGAAGAGTGTAACCCGATAGAAGGTAATTTTGCACTAGCAAAAATTGCTTATGGATTTAACAACATCAAAGCCGAACTTAAACAAACCAGCGAATCGTGGATTGCCTCAATAGCTTTAGTGCTAAACCTCGTCGCAATGACGAACAGGCACTTGTGTACCTGACAAAATACAATACCTACATGCTCAAAACAATCGGATTGAAATTTATAGGTAACTGCAATGAGGTAAACTTTTAAAAAATACTGCCCAGGCTGAATTATTGAGCAAGCCCTAGTTATTGAAGACGAAAATGTAAGCAGGGGTAATACCACAAAGTGATATACACTGAATAATTCCAAACGCTAAAGGATAATCAATTAACTCATTACAGGATTTTATTCAAAGTGTTTTTTATCATTCGGATTTTACCAATACTAATTTGGCGCGATCAGCCTTATAAATTTTGTTGTAAAAGTTCATCAGTTCGCCGTAGTCATTTGCCGGGAAATTACCTGAATTTTGCTCTAGGTATCGGGTATAAAGCAATTCTGTACCGTTAACAGAAATGTTCGACCTGTAAATACCAAATTTGCTTTCGAAAAATAATGGATCAGGTATCGATTCCTTGATAAAACCAGGCGGCAAGGTCAACCTAACAGTATCTGATTCGGTTTTGCAGAAGGTTATGAATATCGGAATATTTCGGTTAACATCCTCTTTATACAATGTTTTGTACTTATTGAGCAGGTTTGGCATTATAAACAAACGCTTACCTGTTTTAATTCCATAATTGTTTACAGTAAGGTTCAACTCCTCCAACACTGCAGGAGGATTCCCAGGCTTGATAGTATATGAAAACTTGTCTACATCGTATGAAGGTAAGTCAATTTCTTCTTTCAAAACTTCCAGCACCTGTTCCTTCGACAATTGCGAAACCATTCCGCGATAATATTCATGCGACACACCTGCATAGGTAGATTTAACTTCTGCTTTCAACTGTCCTTCTAAATTTACTTGACCTGAAACAATACGCCTGCTTGAATTGATAAACTTATTATACTGGGGAGTATGAACAATCATCCCTCCGGTTTCATCAATCATTAGTGCAGGTCTTGCAATGGTTGAACTGCCCAGATATCCTGCGGGATAAGACTGACTGGTGCATTCCAACCAAATGGTGTCTTTTCCTTGTGGCACGCATAAAATGATGTGATTAAACTGATTCGATGGAAAATCGACCATCATGCTGTTGCCATATCGATTCGATTGAATCAAGGTATAATAAGATTTTATACCAATTTCCTTCAGTAAGGAATACATGTAATTACTCAAGGCTTTGCAGTCGCCATAGCCCTTAGCAGCAACGTATTTGGCATCAAAAGTTTGCCAACCTCCTAACCCTAGCTGGATGCTGATATATCGGGTATGATTTTGAAGATAAGCATATGCTAACTCAATCTTTTCTTGGTTTGTAGACAAAGGATCTGTAATTCGGTGTATTTCCTGTTTTATATCATCAGGCAAAACATCCCTACCCGTGTTGAGGGAATAAATGAATTTACCAAACTGTTGCCAAGTGCTCATACTTCCTTTGTAATCCTGAATTTCAAAGTTTGAGGGTGCCAAAAAAACGGCTGGTGTAATTTGTTGCCAAAAAGGCATGTGCGATTTACTTACAATAGCAGAAACAGACTTCACGCTCCATTCATAACTTGATGAACCTTCCTTTTCCATTATGATAGCTTTTGCTACTGCATCATTTTGCTTAAAACGCAATTCGTAATCTTTGGGGCAAACTACATACAATCTGCTTTGTTCAATGGAGAGATTTTCATTATCGAGGGGTATCCATGCGGGAAAATAAAAAATCCCGTCCAGTTGTACTTCTGTTTCATACTCTACGGTATAAGGATAGATATTATAATTGAAGTTATGCTGTTTGATCCTGCTATCATCGGCCATTGTACCTTCATCTGTATCGCTATAATCGCGGATATCAGCTTTTTTTAGCGACTTCACTTTATTACCTGCTGCATCAAATAATTTACCCTCTACATATTTAACAGGGGTAAACTTGCCGTAGTGCTTTACGTAATTTGCCGCATCATCGCCAGCTTTATCTAATATGGTAAGTGCATACTTAGTATTAATGGTAGCCTTTCCAATATTACGAATGAAGATATTCACTTCTTCCGTACGCTTAACCACATGTGCATTCTTCAGTAAGCCGTCAGGAATATTTTGCACGGCATAATTTGATTGTGCATAGCTGCGAACGATACATATGAACATGCAAAAAATGCAAATAATAGTTTTATGCATCATCTATTTTTTCTTTTTAAAAACAATTTGCTCAGCATGCTTCTTTACGATATAATCGAAAAAAGCTCGCAGGTATTCATAATCCTCAGGAGAAAAAATAGCCTTATCCAGTTTGATTCTCGAGCGCAAATTGATTTCCTTATCAGATTTGCTTACTATATACTCAAACATACCTTCATCTTCATTGAAAGTGACTTTTTCCGATTTGGGCACTTCATCAGGAAAATAACCAGGAGGAATATCAATATGAAGTACATATACTTCATCTGTAAGAGAAGGCATTTCAACGGGATACTTTCTTTCAGCAGACTTAAAAGGATTTTCCTTATAACCAGCTGCAAGCATGGGACTGAAATAAATGATATCAGGATTTTCTCCAGGTTCAAGTTTTACTTCATATTTCACATTTACATTTTCAGCTTTATTTTCCAAACCTTCAATAGTAATGTCATCAAGACTATATTCGCCGGTAAATTCTGCCCGAATATTTTTTGTGATTGGCTCTTTTCCTTTTTGTAGAATAAGGTTACGTATACGGGCTGAGGTATTATAGCCGTAATTTTCCTGAATCCTACCCGCCCAGGTTCCTGGTTTTGCAGTATTGTTATATAACATCACATTTGTAACTTGCGTTTCGCTAAGGGTATCAGGGGAAAAATAAACAGGGTCTACCATCTCATTAATCACCCTTGCATGACCATTGTATACATATCCGGGTAAACGCCCAAAAGCCAAATAAGGCTCGGATGCGTCGAGAAATACATTTATACTATCAATGATAACCATACATATAACATAATTGTATTTTTCTATAAGCGGGTAGTTTTCATTGGTATGTCCGTTGGCCTTCGTACTAAGTATAACAGGAAAAGCTTCTAAATTTTCATGACGTAACATCGCTGTCAATAATAGGTTTACTTCCTGAGCATACCCGCTTTTACTTCGATATACCTCTTTCAACGGCTTAGTGAGTTTGATGCCTCTTGACCCGGTACTTTTGATATTGTCCTGTACAAAACTAAAAACCTGCATAGCCTTTTGGGTTGGGTTGTTTACCCCAGTCATCATAGCCTCCATATCCCGGTCAAGCCAATTGTTTGGCATTTTCAACCCTGACCCAAAATTATCGTCTTGCATCAAATCGTCTTTCATGGTAAACCAATTCCCCATTATTTCTTTACGCGGAGAATTGGGGAATTTTTGTGCCCGCATCTGAAATTCAACCCTGGCGATGTAGTTACTTATTGAAGAAGTAAAGCTTTCCTCTTTGAGAGGAGGAACATCTTTCATCACCCACCGGTACTCGTTAATCAAATCATTGAAACTATATACTTCACCACGGGATGTAGCTGTTGCCCCCTGAACCCGAACCTTAAACATTTCATTGTAAGATTTCTCATCTTTCACATCAAAATTGCGAAACCCCTGAAAGATAGATAAATACTCAAAAAAACTAGGCATGGCCACTTTGTATTCGCTCCATACCCTAGGATATCCTCCTTGAAAATTCCATGGTTGCAGATTAAACAGAAAATCGGATACTACCGTATACGAATACTCGATAATTGTTCCTGCCCTAACTGCAGGCATAGTGAATTTCCTGATATTGAGATTACTGCTCTTCTTCTCCTTGAAAATGGCATCCTTACCCAGTGTCACTTCAATCAGTTTGCCATTTTCCAGGTTGTAACTGGAAGCTTTCAATTTATCCAACTTCTCTTCCAATTGCCCGTTAGTTGAAACATAAAGTGGTATTTCTACATCAGCAAGGTCAAACCCCTTATTGTTCAAAATCAGCACCCTTCTGTGGTGTTGATAAATCAAACTAAACCAACCATCCGAGTTACCTTCAAAATTACTGCTTCCAATGTCGGAAATGATAATTGCACCTTGTGAAGTATCCACCCTGTAATTGTTCACATTAAAATCCGTTTCTTTTATTTTACCATAAATTACAGGTGATTTTTCCTGTGCAGAAATAGGTAAGCAGTTGACTAAAAAAAATAGCAAGAGAAAGTTACTGAAGGCACGATTCATAAACAATTGTTACAGGATTAATAATGATTCAAGATAATGTATTTGGGTTTACCCTTAGAATAATGCATTGAAATTAATTTTATTTTAATATGAACGATCCTGAGAAAAATATATCCGTCAAATCCATTGCCAAAAAGCTTGGCTTCGATTTCTGCGGAATCGCCAAAGCCGTTTATCTTGAGGATGATGCCAGAAGACTTGAAACTTGGCTGAATAAAAGCATGCATGCCGGAATGAACTACATGGAAAAGCATTTCGACTTAAGGGTTGACCCTACCAAACTGGTACCCGGTGCCAAATCGGTGATTACCTTGCTGATGAATCATTATCCTTCCCAATCCGCTATACCGGATTCGCCCAAGATTGCCAAATATGCATGGGGTAAGGATTATCATGAAGTGATCCGGGAAAAACTGAATGCTTTCTATGCAGAACTTAAAGAAGAATTCGGCGAAATCAATGGCAGAGGTTTTGTAGATAGTGCACCTGTTCTTGAACGTACCTGGGCACAGAAATCAGGATTGGGCTGGATAGGGAAAAACGGCAACCTGATCAACAAAAAAGCTGGATCGTTCTTTTTTATCGCCTCCCTGATTGTAGATATTGTGCTTCCTTATGATCAACCTTATGCAACAGATTATTGCGGAACCTGCACCCGCTGCATCGATAACTGCCCCACTGAAGCCATCTTACCGGATAAAGTAATTGACGGCAGTAAATGTATATCGTATTTTACCATCGAATTGAAGGAAGCCCTTATCCCCGATGAAATGAAAGGCAAATTCGGCAACTGGATATTCGGTTGTGATGTTTGTCAGGATGTTTGTCCATGGAACCGTTTCTCCACTCCTACTCAGGAAAAAGCATTCAATGCACTACCGGCAATGCTGGATTACAGCTTTAAAGATTGGGAAGAAATTTCAGAAACACAATTCCAAATATTGTTCAAACATTCCGCTTTGAAAAGGGCAAAATATAGTGGCATTCGCAGAAACCTTGAGTTTATCAAATCATCTATATGAACCCATACCTAACCCAACTTCAACTCATCAGTGAAAAACAATGCAGGTTAGTTGTTGGCCTGATGAGTGGAACTTCCCTCGACGGATTAGATGTAGCCCTTTGTGAAATTACAGGCCATGGAAGAAATACGGAGATCACGCTGAAAGCATTTGAATCTGTTCCTTACGAGAGCTTATTTGTAAACAAGATCCGATCGGTATTTTCAAAAAAAAACATCGACCTTGAAAAGTTAACTTTACTCCATTCCCAAATTGCAAAAGTACATGCAGGTATTGTAAACCAATGTTTATCCGGATGGAAAATCAATAAAACAGCAATTGATTTACTGGCAAGCCACGGGCAAACCATTTATCATGCCCCTTATCATCAGCATCTTCAGCAAGGATATGGAAATGCAACCTTACAAATCGGCGATGGCGACCAACTGGCGCTTCATACAGGAATCATCACCATTTCCGACTTCAGGCAAAAACATATTGCAGCAGGTGGAGAAGGCGCCCCTCTGGCCGTTTATGGCGATTTTCTGTTGTATACACATCAGGAGGAAAACCGCATCCTGCTGAATATAGGAGGTATTGCTAATTTCACTTTTCTCCCTGCGGGAAAGCATTTTGAAAATATCGTTTGTTCAGATACCGGCCCCGGCAATACGCTCATGGATGCCTGGGTTTGTTCGCATTTCCAAACATATACTTATGATGCTGATGCCCATTTTGCCAAACAGGGACGTATAAACGAAGCATTGTTGAATGTTTTATTACTAGATGATTATTTTTCTCTTATGTTTCCAAAATCAACCGGACCTGAATATTTTAATCTGGATTGGTTGAACAAGATCATTACAATAAATAATCTTAGCAAGCTTTCTCCTTTTGATGTATTGGCAACTTTAACCACTTTCACAGCACGAAGCATAGCAAAGCAAATTGATGCTTTAGGATTTGTACCCAACTGCAAAGTTATGGTAAGCGGCGGCGGTATTCATAACCCGATGCTGCTGGAACAATTACAGCTTGCTCTTCCACATATCAACATCAGTATCTTGCCAAATGCTGATGCCAAAGAAGCTATTTTATTTGCTTTGCTGGCCAATGAAATGATTGCCGGAGATAATAATGCTTTTGGAAATGGTGCAAAGGGTTTTCCTGCTGTCGGTATGGGAAAGATCAGTTTTCCGGGCTGAATAATCAGAGCGCTTCGGCATACTTTTTTAACTGATCCAGTGCCTGCTGGTTACCAGGGCCAACCACATTTGCGAAAAAAATACCCGAAAATTTTTCCCAGGGATACCATTTCAAACGGGCAAGCACCCGCCACTCCACCTGAAAACCGCCTGCCTGATGGATAGGTGTGACAGTGAAGATATTCATCAATTCATTTTCATGCTCACGGTTTAGTGTAAACGCAAATTGACCAGTATCAATAGTTGTAGATTGAAGTATATTTTTTTTACCATCCGAATACCAACTGGCCGATTTCACTTTACCGTGGGCAAGCTGATCCAGACTAACCTGAGTTCCGGGCTCACTGAAAACCGGATGCCAGTATTTCCATTTGCCCAAATCTGTAATCGCAGATTCGATTTTTTCTTTTGGCGCATTGATCATTACCGTTTGGGCGGTCATCACCTTTGATGGCATCAATAAAGAAACTGCCGTTACCAGAAGCGCCAGACCCAAAATCACAAATACAAATCCTTTAAACTGAGCCATATTATTCCCATTTAAAAACTTTGATCGCAATAAAATAAACAACTATACCCCAAATGGCGAGGATGCCGATTTCCTGCCGAACCTGAAAAAGGTTTTGTCCTTCAAAAGCCACTTTTCGCAAAGCGGCATTCAGATGTGTTAGCGGCAATGCCCTAGAAACAGGCTGCAACCATTTTGGAAATGCTTCTATCGAAAAGAATGTTCCTCCGATCAGAAACTGCGGCATGGTTATCAGGTTGGCAAATGGAGGTATGGTACTATCCGATTTTGCCAATCCGCTTACAATGAACCCGAAACCCATGAATACCAACAATCCTAAAAAACTAAGCACCAGCATTTCGAAAAAAGTCTGCACTCCGTTGATCAGCGTAAAGCCAAAAAAGAAGTGTCCGGCGAGAATAATCACCACAGCAGTTATCATCTGAAAGATAACCCTGCTAAGAGCTTCGCCCATGATGATGAAACTCCTGTTGATTGGTGTGGCAAAAAAACGTTTCAGCACTAATAAGTTCCTTAAGTTGAAAAACATGAAGGCTACACCAAATACGCCGGAACTGAGCAAAGAAAATCCTAACATTCCCGGCAGGATAAAATCGATGGTTTTGTATTGCCTGATTTCCCGGATATCTGTATTATAATTGAAATCAAAACTGGCATAGGAAGGTCTGTTAGGGTAAACCTGATTGCTGATTTTATTGATCCTGTTTTCGATAAGCGCTTTCAATTGAGGCCATTTGTCGTTACTCGAAGTGGTACTTTTGAGGGATACCTTGTATGCGGTACCGTTAGCAGCAGATTCTTTTGTGATGCTCACCACACCGGCAATACGGCCTTTTTCAAGCGCATCCTGTTGTGATTTGGCATCAGCAAAACTTACTGACTTTACCCCATCGGTAGATGTGATGGCCTGATAAAGTGCGTTGGTGGTATCCGTTTGAGGTGCAAAAACAACTTTAAAAGTTGAAGCGCCTCCATTGTTGCCTATAAAGCCGAAAACCAAAATAAAAATAAAAGGGAAAACAAAACTGAAAACAATCGCCGAAGGGCTTCTGGAAATAGCCCTCAAACTGGCTTTGGTGATGGCCCACATGGCTCTCAATTGGCTGTACTTCATGAAAAATGATACTTAATGAGGTAAAGCTACATTAAATTAAGATAGTAGGAATACTTGATCAACAGCAGTTCATAGCTGCTGATAAATAAGCAAATCTTTATAGATTTATGATTGCTAATCGAAAAAGTTCCTGTCCATCAAAATTGAATAACTTATCTTTCTATTCCATGAGCAAAAAAGAGTTGAAACATTCCAATCGGGCGTACCTGCTATTAGGAAGCAATCTTGGTAACTCTTTATTACAATTAGAAAAAGCTACCCGTCTCATCTCCAATGAAGCGGGCATGCTGAAACGTGCTTCCTCCATTTATAGCACAGCTGCATGGGGTAATAACCATCAACCCGATTTTCTGAATCAGGTTCTGGTTATTGATACATTACTGACAGCCGAAAAACTGATGCAAACTTTATTGGCCATTGAAACAAAAATGGGAAGGATCAGGACAATCAAAAACGAAGCCCGAACGATTGATATTGATCTGTTGTTTTATGGAAAAACGGTTATCTCTTCTCCATCACTTACGGTTCCACACCCCCTTATTCAGGAGCGGCGGTTTGTATTAGTTCCGATGAATGCATTAAGTTCAGGATTCATCCACCCTGTATTTCACAAAACCATCCATCAGTTATTGAAAGAATGCAAGGATACACTTGCTGTTAAAAAAATTCAGCCCTCCTAAGCCATCTTATATTATTTTGCATGAAGGATGAACTATCATTTTATCACCATTGAAGGTAATATCGGTGCAGGTAAAACTACACTTGCCAATCTTTTAAGCGAGCATTACCATGCAAGGCTTGTTTTAGAGCAGTTTGCAGACAATCCTTTTTTGCCCAAATTTTATGAACAACCCGATCAATACGCTTTCCCATTGGAACTTTTTTTTATGGCAGAAAGGTACAAGCAGCTAAAGGAAATGATGCAGACCAAAGACATGTTCCATCAGTTGACGATTTCAGATTATTTATT
>Ga0164292_10000165_pt1 | contig 45579 bp, 31 predicted proteins | sample GEODES117metaG_FD_111486 | JGI IMG/M metagenome (GOLD analysis project Ga0164292, IMG submission 111486) | Eutrophic lake water microbial communities from Lake Mendota, Wisconsin, USA - GEODES117 metaG | ecosystem: Environmental > Aquatic > Freshwater > Lake | place: USA: Lake Mendota... | reverse complement strand
TGCTTCCGCAAAACACACACGCATTTCTGTGCGGGAACCCCGCGATGATCGGATTCGTACCTCCTGGCGGGGCCCCACTTCAGCAACCGGGGGTTTTGACCCTTTTGCAGGAGGCCGGATTCAACCGCGAGGAAGCGGGTTGTGGGCATGTCCGCTTCGAAAAATACTGGTAATGCTTCCCGCATTTTGTCCAAACAGGGTCAGGAGTGGATACCGTGAGAACGGTCGACCGCATCTCCTGGCTCAAGCCGCAACGGTCCGGGTGATTTCACTATCTGCTTTCTCGACCCCATAAATGGTGGCCCAGCGGGCTAATTGCCTTCGAAACGTTTCCTCACCGTTGGGAAGTGAACGGCTGCTTTCATAGCGACTAACGAAGTCGTCGAAAGGAAGGGGCCTGAATCGAGTTTGCCCGGGTGGAGGCAACTGTTTGCCGTACAGGGCCGTTAATCGTTGGTGGTGGTCCTTCTTCGCGATTTCGAGATAGACCGCATAAAGCTTCGGCAAGGAACCGGCGAGCGGTTCAGGCGTCGATGTCATTACTTGTTCTGAGAACATACAGCTGCCATTTGCTAGCATAGATTCTTGCCGGAGAGACTAACCCGAGGCTTGACCGGACTCGGTCTATTGCTCCGGGGACCCTTTTAATCCATCGTCAAAAAAACGGCTTGGCAACACTAAAAACTGGTGCTGGCCGACGTCGAATCGACCGGATCCAAAAGACCAACCCGCGGGACGGCTCTGCCGTCCCGCGGGTTGATTGAAGAGTTGAGTAAGGACCGACAATTCGGCTAATCGGGGCAAGCCCGGATGGCCTTACGCTTCCCAGCCTTTACGTGCCTCGCGCTGAACGAAGGCGTTTACCTCGGGGCGATTGGTGCTCTTGAGTTCCTTCGCATCCCATTCGATTCGCTGGCCTTCTCCCGCGCGAAGGGCCAAATTCCCGACCAGAATGGTTTCCGTCAAACGCCCGGCGTAACCAAAGTTTGCCATGGTACCCGGCTTGTAATCGCCTTTGACCGTTGAAACGAACTCCCACTTCTGGCGCTGATCGTTACCGGCCTTAAAGGGGATCCTGGGGACGGTCTGCTCGGGTGCCTTGAAATCGACATAGCGATTCTCAGGAAGCAGGACATATTTGGCCCCGTAGTCATCTGGTGAAAAGAGAACCCCTTTGGAGCCGATCAATACTGCCCCGCTGGTTTTGCTCTTCCCTTCACGCTGTTCGCGGACCCTTTTCTGGAACGATTCGGGGAGCTGAGAAATGATCTCGTCCTTTGGCAGGTTACCGCCGTCGTACCAGTAGAAGGTACACGCCGGCAAATTACCGCGCTTCGGAAATTCGAATTTGAGGGTCGAACTACCTGGATAGGTTTCGCCCTGATAAATCCCGGGATTAGCGATTGCTGTGACCGCAATCGGGTCCCAGAGTTCCAGCGCCATCACTGACAAATTCGTGGTGTGGCAGGCCATATCCCCTAGTGCGCCGGTACCGAAGTCGCACCAACCTCGCCAGTTGAAGGCGTGATAAACGCCTTGCTTGAACGGACGCATGACGGCAGGGCCGATCCAGGCATCCCAATTAAGCCCTTCGGGTACAGGGTCCGAGCCTTCCGGGCGCCCCTGTCCTTGCGGCCAAATCGGTCGGTTTGACCAGATGTGCACCTCAGACACGTCACCGATCGCACCGCTTCGGATGACTTCGACCGCCTCGCGGAGCCCGTCTTCACTCGTGCCCTGGTTGCCCATTTGTGTTACGACACCCATCTCTTGGGCGACTTCCCGCATCATACGGGCCTCACGAATCGACCAAGTTAATGGCTTCTGGCAGTAGACGTGCTTTTTCATCTTCATCGCCTTGATCGCAGCCACGGCGTGTGTGTGATCCGGCGTGCTCACGGTCACGATGTCGACCTTATCCCCCAGCTTATCGAGCATTTCTCGGAAGTCGGTAAATTGGGCGGCGTCAGGGAATTCGCGGGCCTTCTTGGTTAGTGTACCGGTGTCAACATCGCAAAGGCCGACGATCTTGACCCCCTGTTCGGCGATATGGCTGGTGTCACTGCTCCCCTTACCGCCGACTCCGATGCAGGCGGCCGTCAAGCTTTGTGCGGGGGTGTCTTGAGCCCTCGATTGGGTTTGCGTGCCGAGCCAAAAGCCAGTTCCGACTGCGGCTGACTGGCCGATGAACTTACGACGGTTAGGGCGGCCAAATTGATTGATCGGATGCGTCACGAAACTACCTCGCGAATGGGACATGAGGACCTTAAAATGGAATGGAAGCTTTCCCTAAACCCCAAAATACTGGCGTTAGAAGCCGCGATCAAGCTAGCGCGGTGGCGAATGAGCCTTCCGTTGTTCATTGCCTGAATGCGGCAACTCTCTTAATCTACGAGGGCGCATATTCGCCCGGTCGAGCGTCATTCATAGTTTTTGAACCATCCTTTGACCTGATCATTTCCTCACCCCAGCACGCAAACCCACCATGTGTTTCTCCGGCGTCCGCAAAGAGTCCTCAAGCTTTTTTTGGCAATCTTGGACGGAATCCCGTTCTGGCGGCCTGAAGCTGTTTCTGTCGTCCGTAGCGGTCGCATCGCTATTCGCGAGCGGCTGTGAGCGTCAACGTTCGGCGGAAAAACGGGCCGCAGCCGAACGGTCTCAGAAGCCCGCGCCGGCCGCTGCTCCCGCCGATGATCCGAAGGCTATCGAATCGCTTAAAGCGGCCGGGGCGATATTGGAGGTAGGTAGCGACGGTCGGGTGACCTCATTTTCAATAGCCAGTCAAACGGATGTTGCTCAAGTTTTCGAAAATTTTAAGGGAATCCCTAGCACCACCGCCGCCACGTTTACCGGCCCTGGGATCACCGGCGCCGGGATGCAAGGCATCGCCTCCCTGTCTCGGCTTAAGAGGCTCGATCTTACCGATTCGGCCGTCGACCCCTCCGTGCTTAAAGTGATTGGCCAGTTGAGCGATTTGGAGGCCCTGTCGCTAAGGCGGACCCCGGTTACCGACGAATCGTTGGCCAATCTCACCGGATTGCCAAAACTTCGAGCCCTCGATTTGCGGAATACAAACATCACGGACGCCGGAATGGAGTCCGTGGCGAAAATCAAGACCTTGGCGGATCTGCAGCTTGAGAAATCGAAAGTCAATGATCCCGGCGTTGCCTTATTGGCCGCCCTTCCGCTCAAGTCATTCAACGTCAATTATTGCACCACCATCAGCGACGCGTCGATGGAGATTCTAGGCAAGATCAGGACCCTCGAATCGATCCAGCTCGATGCCACCAAGATCACTGATGCCGGAATGGTTCACGTAGCCGGTTTGGATCGCCTGAAGCGACTTCGGATTCGAGATACGGACATCACCGGTGAAGGGTTCAAATATATCGCGACATTAAAAGGTTTAGACCGACTTGAGTTGCGTGGTACGTCGCTTGATGACGCGGGTTTAGGGATCGTTTCCGATCTGCCGAATGTCAAATTTTTGGATATCGCCGAATGTCGCTTAGTTTCCCCGGAAGGTCTCAAGGCGATCGGCAAGCTGACAGGCTTAACGTATTTGGGCTGCTGGGAGACGAAGGTCGACGATGGCGTGGTCGCCGCCTTGGCAGGGTTAACGAAGTTGACAGAACTTGATCTGAAGGCGACCCAAATTACCGACGAGGCAATTCCGACGATCCTGAAATTTACCGAGTTAGTCGACCTCAACGTCGCCGGCACCCAGTTGACCGACGCCGGTTTCACCGAGTTGGCGAAGTTGCCCAAGTTGAAGCGAATCAATGTCGCGAACACGAGCATCGGCTATGACGTGGTCGACGAATTGGCAAAGGCCAATGGAGGTATCGAAGTGATCGAGTCGGGCGACTGATCCGATCGCCCCCCGCAAGGTCGGATTGTGTGTCGTAGTTCCCGACTGATTTGGCGGTATCGCTCGGACCCGATCCGCTCTTTGGCGGAAGTCGACATGTATCTCGATTCCTACCCGGTCGCAGGTGGGGTACCGCGACTTGGCTCATTCGCCTTGACGAATTCCAGCGGTTGTGTGGCGTAAGGGTCTGCGACCTTGATCGCCAAGGTTCCTTGGAGCAGATCGCGGAATGCATTTCCGATGATTTCTCCCCGCCAGCCTTGGATGAGGGCGGGGACTTCGCCCCAGCGGGCACCATCCAACTCGTATGCGATCAAGTCCTTCACATCGTCGGTATTTCCCACGATCATCGGGGAGATGCTGTGCTGTCTACAGACGCAAGCGATGGAGGTGTTGAGGAATTGGGCCAGCATCGGCGACGTTCGTGACGGGCGTCCTCGGTCTCGCCGGGGGAGTTCCGACTCGGGCACTTCGAGTGCCTTGCGGACCGCGGCGGCGAGATCTTCATAATGCTCGTGAAAGTGGCGGTATTCCATACCACGAATGCTTCGAATCACGTTCGGGTCGGCCGAGCCGTTGCGTGCAAGTTCCACCATTAGGTCGTCGCGAAAGACCCATTTGGCAGGGCGGTCCAAATGACGGGCCCGTTGATCTCTCCATCTCCATAGCTGCCTAACGATTTCGAGTTGCCTTGGGGAGAGGCTGGTCGCCCCACTGACGCGTTGCCAGTTCTCACGTTCGTCGGATTCCCGGATCGAACGCTGGTTCGCTTCGGTCTCTTCTTGGAGCCAACTTAATCTGCCGACCGCGGCCACCTCCTCTTTTAAAATTCGGTACATCGCCTCGAGTTCCGTGACGTCTTTGATCGCGTAATTTAACTGTGCTTCGGTCAGTGGACGGCTTCGCCAATTCGTCCGCGTCTCCCCTTTGCTCAGTTTGACGTTGAGAAGCTTTTGCGCGAGATTCGATAACGATGCGGGATACTCTAAACCGATGAACCCAGCGGCCAATTGCGTGTCGAATAGCCCGGCGATGGGCCGTCGCGTTATCCGATGACAAAATCGAATTTCCTCCCTCGCCGCGTGGGCCAGGATCGTCTTGCCTGGTTCTGCCAGCAGTTCCCAGAACTGGCTCGTATCGTCTACTTTGAGCGGATCGATAATCGCTAGCAGGGGTCCCGCCGCGACCTGAATCAAACACAATTCTGGCCGATAGCGGTCCTCGGAGACGAATTCCGTGTCGAAAGCGATGACGCTCTTTTCGGCGAGCCTTTCGCAAAGCTTCGAAAGGCCGGACGGGTTGGTAATGATTTCGTACTTCAAGGATGTATCCAGCCTGTGGAAGAATTGACGCCGCCCACCTTCACGGCGATTATCGACTTTAATGGGGGTCTGGTCCGAAGACTACCCGTCACCGAACGGGCAGCCCGACCTTGAGAGGTTCCTGGGAAGACCCGCGAGACCAAGCCAGGTTCAATCCACTACCGAAACGAGCCCCATGGAATCATTTCATCAGCCGGAAAACGATGACGCAGAAGGTTTGGCGGTCCCGCCACCGATCGGCCTGTTGGTGAGCGTTCGGGACATGCGGGAATGGTCCTTGGTCCGCTCCTTGCCAATCGATGTCGTTGATTTTAAGGACCCCGGTGCGGGGCCGCTCGCCCCAGCGCCCGAACAGTTGTGGCGAAGGGCAGCGGCATCACCGTCCTGTTTCGGGATGCTCTCCGCCGCGCTCGGGGAGTTGCCAGCCGCTATCGAATTAGCCCCCCGGGTCCCGGGCCAGTTTTCTTTCGCCAAAGCCGGTCCGTCAGGCGTGTCCGATTTGGCAACCTTAGCAGGCCATTGGCGCGCGCTTCGTAAAAACCTCGACCGAAGTGTCGATCTGGTAGCGGTTGCCTACGCCGACCACGAGCTCGCGGATTGCCCGCGACCCGAGGCTGTTTTCGATCTGGCCGCCAAAGAAGGGATCCGCACGTGGCTGGTCGACACCTTTTCAAAGTTGTCAGGTGTCAGCGTCTATTCAATCCTCGGAACGGAAAGGCTGATCGAGATCGATCGGATGGCACAACGAAATCAGGCACGATGGGTCCTGGCAGGGTCGATCGACCGGGTGACTGCCCAGAGGGTCATCGAGGCCGGGATTAGGCCGAGGTATTTTGGCATCCGTGGAGACGTTTGCAGCGGAAATCGAGAGGGCCAGATCGATTTGCGACGGGTCGAATCGTGGATCGAAAGTCTCTGGCAAACCAATGGGCGAACCGTCAAAATCCCCGAAACCAATCCGTCGAATGACCTAGCGCAGTTCCCGCCACGTCGACCAGCTCATAAAGATGAGGGCCGCACCCGCCAGGATGAATACTAGATCCATCAAAAGGCTTGCCCCTCTCAGTGGGGCGGATGTTTGCATCCCGAGCATGCCCATCGCCGCGTCGGTCAAAAACAGAACGACGATGATCACGGCAATGACTAAACTGATCAGGCTGAGTGCCTTGGGCATTCATGAACCTCGGATTATCATCAATATCGGCCGAACCGGATGGGTGCCGTCCCCACTCAATGGCCGCAGTATAGTTACCGAAGGCAGCATGTTAACCTCCACCCACGTTAGGAAAAATCGACCGACGGCGGGTTTCTGCGGTTTTTTTCGATTGTTTCGGTTTTTCGGATAGGGTCCCGCTAGAGAAATCCGCGTCAGCAGCCTCCGAAGGGTTCACCCTGTCTCGCGTTGCGGCCCACAAAATCGCCTCTCGATTACTTATGAATTCTCCAGATTTGTCGATCGTCGGTCATTTGGGAGGGCATTCGCTTCTACAGCAAAATCCCTGGGGCTGGTGGCGCTCTCAAATGCCCGTTGTCGATCGTTGGGCTTATCTGGATCACGCGGCGGTGGCTCCACTGTCCCGCCCGGCCGTCGAGGCGATTGTTCGATTTTCGACGGAGGCTTCTGAGCAGGGGGATACCTTGTGGCCGGATTGGGCCGCGGAATTGGAAGGATTACGCGGTGATTTTGCCGAACTGCTCAGTGCCGCTCCCGACGAGATCGCCTTGGTTCCTAATACGTCCTATGGAATTAACTTGGTCGCAGAGGGTTTTCGATGGCGGCAGGGCGATAACATCGTGATCCCCGCAAATGAATTCCCCTCGAACGTCTTGCCATGGCGAAATCAATCTCGGAAAGGGGTTGAATTGCGAGTCGTGCCGACTCATCCGGACGGCAGTATCGATCGAAGCGGAATCCTCGATGCGATTGACACGCGAACACAAATCGTCGCAGCGAGTTGGGTGGGATTTGCCTCTGGCCGAAGGCTCGATCTTGAGTCGTTCGTCGCGGACGTTCACCGGGCCGGTGCCCTGTTTTTTCTCGATGCCATCCAGGGCCTTGGGGTTTTTCCTGTCGATTTCCGTAATTCCGGGATCGATTTTCTCGCTGCTGACGGGCATAAATGGCTGCTCGGACCCGAAGGCGCCGGGGTTGTGGCGATCCGCCGGGAGCGTCTGGAAAGCCTCGATTGCACACCGGTCGGATGGAACAGCGTGCGAGGTGCTTATCGGTTTGACCAATCCGAGATTGACCTCAAACCCGACGCGTCACGCTTTGAGATCGGATCGTCTAACTTGATGGGCTTTTGTGCACTTCGGGGGAGTCTCTCGATGTTCCTCGAAATCTTGCGAAATCACGGTAGAGGGTCAATTGCTAGCCGAGTCTTGAATCTGGCTGCCGAATTGGGCGAAGAACTTCGGGCTGCGGGAGCGACGACCTTACCGAAGGTTGCGCCGGTGGAGCGAAGTGGCATAGTCCCGTTCGGGGTGCCTGGGGTTAGCCCCTCTCAATTTCGACAGTCTGCGGCGGACCATTCGGTAGCTGTGAGCTGTCGTGGGATCGGCATTCGGGCTAGTATTCACGCCTACAATGACCGCTCGGATATCGAACGTTTAATCGAAGTTGTCCGTCGAGCAACCAATCGTTAAGGCTCTCGGGTGATAGTCTGGGGCGAGCGTCTCTGGGCGTACCAGCCCGTTGAATCGACCGCTTTGAATCCCTCCAACGCTAGGTCTAGGAGACAAGTCGGCATGTCACAACCAGTGAAAGCGGTTTACACGGGGTCATTTGACCCGGTGACACTTGGCCATTTGGACATTATCCGTAGGGCGGGAAGGCTCTTTTCCGAAGTCATCGTCGGGGTGGGGATCAACAAAGATAAGCAACCTTTGTTTGATCCTGACCAACGCGTCGAGCTCGTGCGGCGGGTCACTCAGGGGATGCCCGGTATCGAAGTCGCAACTTTTGACGGTTTGGCGGTCGACTTCGTAAGGCAAGTGAATGCCCGAGTCATGGTGCGTGGTATCAGGCCGCTTACGGATATCGCGGGTGAGTTCACAATGATGATGGCCAATCGGCAACTCGACGGTGGTATCGAGACCGTCTTTTTGATGGCGGACGAACAATACGTCCACATCAGCAGTTCATTGCTAAAGCAGATCGCGACGATGAGTGCGGACGATAGCCACCTCGCCAAGTTCGTTCCCAGGGAGATCATCGCCGATGTGCGGAGACAGCTCCGTTCCAGGGGATGATTGTTATTCAGCGATTCGCCACAAGGAATGGCTGCTGGTCGATCTTCAGGCGGCATGAGGGATCGGGAATCGCCTCTCGATTTCGAATCGGGTTCCGTGCCTCTCAGACCATCCCAGCTTTTGTAACAGCACTTCGGCGGCCCGCGCGGTACCCCCTGGGCCGCCTTCGCTAACCCGAAGCTCCTGTAACTGTTCGACGATCGAATCATAGTAGTAACGGTCTTCGAGCATCGCGTTCATGGTGTGTTCCAAAAAGTCGATGGCAGGCGTAGGGGAACCTACGGAAACCATCTCTGGGAACAACGTTCGCCCTGCCATCAGATTGACCAGCGTGATACTTTTGACCTTAATCAGCATCCGGGCATAGGCGTGGAGCAACCGGCCAACTCGGTAGACAACGGCTGCCGGTTTGCCACGCGCGAGCAGCTCCAAGCTAACAGAACCGCTGACCATCATCGCGCACTCACAACACTCGATTACTTCGCTCGTTCGATTTACGAATATTTGCACGGGGAGTGTGCCGTCGGAATCAGTCAAGAGATCGCGGCACCACATCGCGTGAGCATCTCGATAAGCGCCGACCAGAAACATTACCCTCGGATTTCGCAATGAGATCCGCTTCATCGCTTCGATCATTAGGGGAAAGTTTCGCCGAACCTCATGGTCTCTTGAACCTGGAAGTACAGCGACCAGTCGCTCGCCGCGAAGCCGGGCTTCGTCCAGGAGTTCGGTTGTCTTTGAATCCAACACACGTTCGGCGACCGAATCGAAGAAGGGGTGACCGACATAGGTATTGCCGACCTGATGCTCGTCGAACCATTTATTTTCGAGTCGGAGCACTGACAGGACGTGGTCGACATTGCGCCGTAGCTTCCGGACCCTCCATCCTCCCCACGCCCACAATTGTGGCGGTAAATAGTAATAAACCGGAAGGCCGTACCGCTTGGCCCGCTTCGCGATATGCCAATTGAAACCGGGGAAGTCGACCAGCAAGACCCCATCGACCGCGCCGCTCCGGAAGACTTCTTCCGCTTTATCTGCCAGCGCAAAAAACTCTCGAAGTTTAGGGATAACCTCGAGGAGCCCGACGACTGCCATTCGGGTCAGGTCATGCTCTATCCGGCAACCCTGTTCCTCCATCGCCGGGCCACCAAAACCACGAAAGCTAAGCGTTGAGTCGTGACGCCGGAGTTCCTGAATAAGCCTCGCGGCATGCTGATCCCCGCTGGGCTCTCCGACGGAGAAAAAGAGAGTTTTGGGACGGTTTCTTCCGTCTGACGCGGTAGTGCTGCCAGCTTTTTCCTTGAATTTCCATTCCATGGAATCGGGTGTACCCCTTGTCCCTCCGCCGGGTCAAGGCAATTTGGGACTTCGTCTTGAGCACTCGTTCGTCAATCGCAGCGTCAATGCCCTCCGCTGGCCGTTAGGGCTTTTGGCTCCGATTCCCTTCAATCCCTGGCCCTCCCGATCGAAGGCCAGGGGAACTCGCGAAGATTTGCGGCCTGCTTCCGGTTGCCGAAGACGCGCGTTTTTGGCATACTCCCCCCTGAGTCGCAGGCACCGAGTGAGTTTGTCCATTAGGTTTCTCGACGACTTTTCGGGGTGTGGCGCAGCCTGGATAGCGCGTTTGACTGGGGGTCAAAAGGTCGCAGGTTCAAATCCTGTCACCCCGACTGAAGGGTCTCGAAAAACCGACGGATGCCGATATTTCCGGGGAGACCTTTGAGCAAATGTTAAGCTGCTTCGCCGGTTTCTTTATCGGCGGTTAGCGGCTGACCAAATCTGGCTTCGCTCTGGATGGCGAGCAATAGCTAGCTTTTGCGGAGGCGATACCCTTGAGGTTCCGCAGTAGATTTCTTGCCTTGTCCACGACAGACCCCAACACGAGTTATCGGCCACAAACCAACAAGCGATGACAAACCGCGGGCTTGGGGTCACGATTCTTGGAAGCCCAAGTTGTCGCTGGGGTAATCCCAGGTTAAAAACGGCAGTGGCGTTCCAGTAGCCTTCAGATAATTCGGGAGATACGTTCTCACCGCTCGCAACTTCTTTGTTTAAAGGACCCGTCGAGATGTCGCCTCAAGAGAAAGCCAGTGCCGCAGGAATCGTCTTTACAAAACAAGAACCCGGATATCTGGCGATGGTCGTTCGGACCGGCAACTTGTTAATCACCTCTGGCCACGTTAGTGACATCAAGGGCAAGTTGGGTGACGATCTCGATGTCGAACAGGGTAAGAGGGCCGCACGAGAGTGCGCAGTCAAGGTCCTCAACTCGATTTGGAATTTCCATGGCACCCTCAACGGTCTACGAGTCTTGAAGCTGCTGGGGTGCGTCAACTCAACTCCAGATTTCACCGAACAGCACCTCGTCGTTAACGGTTGTAGCGACTTGTTGCATGAGCTTTACGGTAAACCCGGCGACGGTTATCACGCCCGCAGCGCGTTGGGATTCGCGCAAATCCCAACGGGCTCGGCTGTCGAAGTTGAGGCGATTTTCGAGATAAAGTGACACCCGGTCAGAATCACCTAGCGAAGCCTCTGTGGTTTCGCGATGCCGTCCGCGAAGGGCTGGGGAGTAGGCCACGGGACTTCTCGGTCGATCAATCGGTACTTCCCGACTCAATCAACGGTTCCTGCCCCATCGCATCGTCGGCCAGGTTGTGGAAAAGGATAGCCAGTGTCAACGAAATCGCCGCGGCGAAAAAACACCAGATCGATGCAAATGCATACCAATAATAAAGGTGGCTCACGATCGCAGAGGCTACCAACAGGATGCTAAATGCCAGTAATTCTTTCCGCTTGCGCGACGCGATCATTAATGGCAGCGTGATGACCGCAAGGTAGATCAAGTGAATCATAGGTTGCGCTTTGGTAATCAAAATAGGGATCGGGAACTCGTAAGCCAAGACCCCTTCGGTAGCAGAGACTTCGAGCCTTGTCGGGTCGAGGGCTATTGGTAAGAAGAGCCCGCCACCTCCGATGAGACCGATCATGAGGAGGCACATCAGCAATCGACGGGTACTCCGGTCGCTCTCGGTCAGCCAGACGCTGAAGGGGATCCAAATCAGCCAGAAACAAAGCGCGAAGAACAGGTAGGCTACCGCCGCCGATCGAGCCCGAGGGGTATCCCCATGCTTAATCGCCAGCCAAACCAAGCCCTCCACGAATTGCTGGATGCCAAAGATCAACGGGATCATTGCAAGTGCGGTAAGCGTACGGGCCTTACGGATCGAATTCGCGACGCAGTACAAACCGATCGGGCTGAGGATCGAGGAAAGGGTGAAACTCGCTTCTGCGGAGACGCACATGGTCGGTCTGCCTTTGATTCGGGAAGGTACAATTCGAACTCGGTCGGTTTGGTCCCCCAAAGCTGAGCAAGCCAGATGGCAAGCCCGACTTTTTCTCCCAACGCCGACGAAAGATCAACTAGATTTCTGTTATTTGCCAGGGCTCGTCTATGGCCTGTTCAGCGGGGTCTGCATTCGCGGAACGTGGTCGCGCGATCATTGGTCGATTGAAAAGAAAAAATGGATGCGTCCGAACAGGGTTTCGGTCGTCTCAGCGATAAGCACCATGGGGGGTGGTGGTCACGTAATCCTCGTTCGAGGAGTACGCTCTCCTTCGCCGTCTGACCCGGGCGATGCCTTCCAAATCCTTTTGTCCCCCCTCAAAGGTATTGGTCTTCACGGGATGCAAGTACCACCGATCAAGGAGTTGGTGGGCGAATCCATAGATGTCATTGATGATGCCTGTTTCGCCTAGTGATGGTGGAAAGCGATCAACATTGAGCCGGCCAATCCGGCGATGACGGATGCCAAGGCTCAATGCATCATTTCCTGGGTCGCGTCGGCAAAAGATAAAGTATGATGGGCGGTTCAGATACGAGGCTATCCACAGAGTAGCCCAACGACTCCGTCGTGGGAAAGAGAAATGAATCGCTGCAAGTATTTCCTGCCGATGTCCCTTTTTTCCCTACTGGTGTCATATGCGGCTATGGTTATCGGACAGGAAGGTTCCAGCTCGGTCCGATCCGAAGCCTTTGATCAGGCCGTAAAGCCGTTTCTTGGGCGACACTGTGAACGTTGCCATAACGAAGAGAATCTGACTTCGGGGATCCGAGTTGATCGCTTGTCGGCGGACGTCCCCGAGTCACAACTTAAACTCTTGGAGGGGATTCGGAAGCAAGTCCGAGGAAATTTGATGCCACCCGAAGACGAGCCCCAGCCTGACCCTCTCGAGCGAGATCGCTTCGTTCGGTGGGTCGATGAGTCATTGAGGTGGGCAAGATTGCGGGTACCCGAGAGGAATGGCGGGGCGCGTCGGCTTACCGTCGCCCAGTATCGCAACACCATTCGGCACCTTTTGGGTATCGATGAAGATCTGACCGACATCTTGCCGCCCGATGCCGTATCGAAAGATGGGTTTGTCAATAATCAAGAGACGCTGGTTTTTTCGCCTCTGCTTGCAGAGGCCTACTTGGAGATAGCGAGAAAGGCCCTCGATACCTGTATCGTCGATCATCGCACCAAGCCATCGATCCAAAACTTTAGGGTCGATTTGGGCAAGTCGATCAACACCCAACCGTGCCCCGACCAGTTGGTTTTGGGTGCCGAAAGTTTGTTGCTGGATAATCGCGACTTTGTGGTGACGCAGCTAAGGCCAAAAAAGCCTTTTGACTACGAGTCCTTCGTCATGAGAACTAGTTATCGCTTCATCGAAGGTTATCAGGGTAACGACACCGTTCGGGGTTGGCGAGATTTCGACAGCATTTATCATTCGGTATTCGCCTGCATGCGGGGGGCCCGCGGTTATCCGAAGGGCGAGCCGTACGAGACAATCCCGTCTGGGCTACTGCTACGCCCCGCGATACCCAGTGCCGAGATTTTTGGCGTTGAAAGTACCTACGGGCCTCAAGCCAACTTCAAAATCTCGCTTAGAGAACTTCCTGATTATGGCCGATTTCGTATTAAGGTGAGGGCCTCTAAGTTCGGTGACGGCTTGTTGCTCGACCCGGGTGTCACGCCGAAATCACCCAGCCCTTCAATGATCGAAATCACAGCGCCTGATTCCTCCGCTCGTACCGTCAAGATCCCGCAGTCGGCGGTCTACCAGATTGATGTCTATCCCGATTCGCCGCAGGCCGACCCTGTGAACATGGACCCGTCCAGGCTCGACCAAGGACTAATCGCGAAATGGGACTTTGACGGCGACCTGGCTGGCGAAGTGTATGCCGCCAAAGTAGTTGGCCGATTGGAGGGTGACGGCGAACTGGTCGACACTCCCTTCGGTAAAGGACTGTCGCTCGATGGCCAGTCAGATTTTTTTGTGGTCCGGCGTAAACCGCAGTTCGGGATTGGTCGGGGTGACTTCACTGTCGCTGCCTGGATTCGACCGACTGCCCTCCGGCAAGCAGGGATCGTTGCTTTGGGGCGCTACGGTTGGATGCACGGTTGGTACTTCGATATGCCCAATGATCGAGGGGTCCTGCGGGTCGAAACGTGCGATCCGCAAAATCGGCCCAACGGAACGGTCGAGTCGCCTCCGGGAACCCTCCGTTCGAATGTCTGGCAGCATGTCGCGGCGGTCGTTCGGCGCGGCGAAAACAAGACCGAGTTGTTTGTCAACGGTTATCCCGTGGGTCGCGGGACGATCGGACCAGCCGATTTGGATAACCCATCGATCGACTTGTATCTGGGACGGATTCCGGAAGCACAGATGTTCCAAGGTGCTTTGGATCAGGTTCGCCTGTATGACCGGGCCTTGGAGAAAGCCGAAATTCAGGCCTTGGTGGAACCTGGCAGGCGATTCGCCACCGCGCCCCCATTCGAAACACTTCAACGGGTCGCCCTAACCCTCGGCGATCGGCAGATTAGCAGCCAATGGCAGCAACCCGCATATGCGGTTATCCGGTTAAGTACCGGAGAGTTGAAGGTCACCGCCCAAAATTCCGGGGCGACCAAATTCGGCAAAGTGACGCTGACCCCTCTGGAACCCGGCAGTGAGCTTTTCGAGGAGTTCGTCGCGTTCGAGCGACGCGAACCACGCGTCGGGGTTCACTTAGGTCTGCGGCGTGACTGCGGCAGCACGTTGTCTCGCGTGGGATCACCTCAGACCGTTCGCCAGGAAACGCCTGAATTATTCATTTTCGAAGGGGCCATTCGTGACTTTCCGAGCCCCGATGTCGAGCGAGACAATGTCAATTACCTCGCCGGGATTCGAGAGATCGGTGTCAGGAGTGAATACACTGATGGCAGGGACATGCCAAGGCTTCTCATTCACTCTGTCGAGTTTGAGGGGCCGGTTTTTGATTCCTGGCCCCCCGAATCTCATCGCTTGATTTTTGGCGTTGAGGGATCGGGTGGCGAGACGGATTCCGATGCCGAGCGAATCATCTGCCGTTTTGCCGAACGAGCCTTTCGAAGGCCTGTTACGCCTGACGAGACGGTCGCCGCCGTCCAGGTCTATCGCGATTCGCGAGGCGCTGGAGCGGGGTTCAGCGAGGCGATCAAAGAAGCACTTCTCGTCGTTTTGACTTCGCCTCAATTCTTGTTCCTGGTGGAAGACAGCCAGGGACCACACGCCGAAACCATCAACCCATTCGAACTGGCATCGAAGCTTTCCTATTTCCTTTGGAACGGGCCCCCTGATTCGCGGCTCTTGACCTTGGCTGCCGATAATCAGCTTCACGATGCCATCGATTCCGAGGTTACCCGGATGGTCAGTGATGTCAAATTCGATCATTTCGTAACGACATTCACCTCCCAATGGCTTGCCTTGGAAAAGTTCGCGGTACTGGAACCTGACTCCTCCCGCTTTCCAAAGCTCACGAAATCGGTCCGCGCCGAATTGGCATCGGAGCCGATTCGATTCGTCGAATACCTGATTCGAAATAACTTGGAGATCCGAAATTTGGTTCGGTCGGATCACATCCTCGCTAACGAAGCGACTGCCAGCTACTACGGCCTGGGGGACTTGACCGAGAGCGGTTTCGAATTTGTGCCGATTATCCATCGGAGGCCTGAACTCGGAGGCCTGTTATCGCAGCCCGCGATTATGGCAGGCCTATCCGATGGGCGTGAAGCAAATCCTGTCAAACGCGGAGCTTGGCTCGCCAGACGCATCGTCGCGGAACCGCCCGACGATCCGCCCCCCAATGTTCCGGCAATCTCTCCTGATCAAAGTCTCCCACTGAAAGAGCGGCTGAGGCTGCATCGTGAGCAACCCGGATGCGCCCAGTGTCATTCAAAGATCGACCCATGGGGGATAGCCCTTGAGCAATTCGATGCCGGCGGACTAGTGATGGCGACTGCCGTCGATACCCAAACCACCTTGCCTGACGGGACGGAGATCAAAGATTTCGAATCGCTACGCGACTATCTGACAGATGATCGCCTCGATCAGCTCGCTTTTTCCTTCCTCAAACATCTGATGATTTATGCCGTCGGTCGGACTTTGGGGTATTATGAGCAAGACGCACTGAGGAAAGACTGCCTCAAGCTCAAGGCTGATGGTTATCGGGCACGGGACATGATCAGGTATGTCGTCAGGAGTCCGATATTCATTCAGAAGTAACCGTGACTTTTTGAGAACCGACCGAGTGAGGCCGCCATGTCCATATCCCGACCGATCAGCCGCCGCCACGTCTTGAAAGGGGTCGGAGGGGTTGCTTTAGCGCTCCCGATTCTCGAAGCGATGGGTTCCGAAGAGGGCTCGCGGGTGCCTCGCCGTTTCTGCGCGATTTACACCGCCAATGGGATGTCACTTCCGAATAAGGAACACGGGATCGACGAGTGGAGTTGGTTTCCGAGATCGGAGGCTGACGGCAAGTTCGTCTTCGGTAAGTCGACCGAGCCTTTGATACCCTACCGCGATAGGGTGAGTTTTATCAGCGGGTTGTATCACCCTAGCGGGCTTAAGGCCGATCCGCACCAATGTTCTGACATGTGGCTTACCGGAGCCCCGTTGCACGATCCGAAGCCTGGTACTTTCAACAGCGTTGGTATCGATCAGATTGTCGCCCTTCATTCCAGACAATATTGTCGCCAACCTTCGCTTGTCCTTTCTATCGATGGCGGGACGGGTTTTCTTTCTCGAACCGGTACGATTTCCTATAGCATCGACGGCCGACCGATCCCGGCCGAGAATAATCCTCGCCGGGTTTTCGATCGATTGTTTCGCGCCGATCGCGGCTCGTTACAGCAGGAAAGAGAGAACCTCCGAAGTCGAATCAGGCTTGTGGATGCCGTCGTCGCTAGTGCCAAGTCCCTGAGCCAGCGCCTCGGCGCGTCTGACCGGGAAAAACTCGATCAATACCTCACTTCGTTAGACGAAGTCGAGTCGAGGCTAATCGCATCGGAGAAATGGATCGATGTCCCGCTTAAAGTGCAGGACCACTCCCACCTCGATCTGGATGTCACGAACGAGGGTGAGCCATCTGCGTACTATCGAAACATGTTTGATCTGATATCGCTGGCTTTCGACGCCGATATCACTCGCTCCGTTTCGTTTATGCTCAACCGGGAAGATGGGATGGGGATTAGTGATACGTTTCCGCTGAAGCTAGGGTTGACCAGGACCCACCACAACCTTTCTCACGCAGGTGATAGGGATGGCCAATTGGAATTCGCCAAATACGACCTCTTCCTCAGCCAACAATTGGCCCACTTTCTAGGGAGATTGACAGAATTCCGCGACGTCGACGGTTCGGTTCTGGATAACACTATCGTTTTGTTCGGCAGTGGCGCCAGTACGACACATAACCCTCGTAACCTTCCGACTTTGCTCGCGGGTGGAAGCAAGTTGGGGTTACAACACGGAAACTTTTGGAAGGGTGAGGAGACTCGGATGTCGAACGTCTTCCTTAGCATCCTTCGATCTCTCGGTGTCGAAACGCCGACTTTTGCTGACAGCACCGGCACCTTTAGCGAATCGGTCTTCACAAGGGTTTAATGGCCTAGGCTCAAGGCAAATCTCCCTACCGCATGTTGGTCGATCGTATCCGCAACGGCAACATCAATCTCTTAGGCGACCCACTTCAACGATATGACTTTGCAGACGTCGGGGTCAGGACAGCAGATCATGTACGACCCTCCCTTCAACGTCGGTTAGGCGGAAGTCTCTTCCTTGGTGTCGGTAGGTCAAACGCTCGTGGTCGATACCGAGAAGATGAAGGATCGTCGCGTTAAGGTCGTGGACATGGACCGGATTTTCGACAACATCCATGCCGAAATCATCGGTCTGCCCGTAAGCAGCCCCTCCCTTGATCCCGGCCCCCGCTAGCCAAGCCGTGAAGGCATCCTTGTGGTGATCCCTGCCCGACTCTGCCCTGTCGCCCTGACCTAGTGGTGTTCTCCCGAATTCGGATGCCCAAACGATAAGGGTGTCCTGGAGAAGTCCGAGGCGATCAAGGTCTTTGATCAATGCGGCGATCGGCCGATCGATGTCCTTGCACTTCTCGGGAAGTCTTTTCCGGATCGAACCGTGATGGTCCCAGTCCGAATCGTACAGTTCGACAAAACGCACACCGCTTCGAATAAGGTTTCGCGCGAGAAGGCAGTTATTCGCGAATGAGACCTTACCGGGTGTTACCCCATAGCACTCTAACGTCTCCCGACTCTCGCTATCGATGCTCAGCAGCTTCGGCACCGAGACTTGCATCCTGAATGCCATTTCATACTGCCGAATACGAGACTCCACATCCGGGTCACCGGTCATCGCCTGGTGCAATCGGTTCAAAGAACCGAGGGTGTCGAGGACTCGCCGACGATCGGCCTCGTCGTGTCCGGCGGGGTTTTTCAGGAACAGCACAGGATCGCCGTCGGAGCGAAACCTTACTCCTTGGTGAAGGCTGGGGAGAAACCCGTTCCCCCAGAGGCTTGTGCCTGCGCCCCCGGCAGGACCGCTGAGCAGCGCCACATAGGCGGGCAGGTCCTCGTTTTCGGTCCCCAGTCCGTAGCTGACCCATGAGCCCAGGCTCGGCCTGCCGCCCCGACCAAAGCCGGAGTGAAGGAACATTTGGGCCGGTGCATGATTGATCTCGTCCGTGTGCATCGAACGAATGATGGCGAGTTGGTCCGCGACACCCGCAAGGTGGGGTAAAAGTTCCGACATCACCTGACCGCTGGCGCCTTGCCGCGAAAATCGCCAAGGGGATCCGGCAAGTCGGGAAGTCTTGCCGATGAACGCAAAGTCACGGTTTTTAGTAATCTCGGCCGGGCACGATTCCCCATCGCGTTTGACCAGTTCCGGCTTCTCATCGAACATGTCAAGTTGCGAGGGGGCGCCGATCATGTGTAGGTAGATGACGCTTTTCGCCTTCGGCCGACGGTGGGTGTCTCCGTTCGCCGCGATCATCGGTTCATCGGCCGACAACTGCCTACACTGTCTCTGAAGCAACTGCCAGATTGCGATGCCGGCGAGGCCAATCGAAGACCTCACTAGGTCACGTCGATCGAATAACGGTTGGTGTGACATCATTAAAGGAATACGGCGGTGCTACTTAGGGTTTGGTAATGGTCTCATGCAAGTTCAGAAGGGTCGTGGCTACGCAGAACCAAGCGGAGAACTTCGCGACCCGTTCTTGTGATTCGTCATTTTGCTCGCCGGCCAGGATTGAAGCCGACTTGGGGTTCAAGGCTGCCCGCTGGTATTGTTCAATAAAGAGTTGATGCAAGAGTTCTCGTTCCGCATTTTCAGGGCGCCTTGCCGTGCATCGAATAAACCAATCTTCGATGATTTCTTCGGGGGCTTGATCGACGTTTGAAGTGGCTTCAGACGCCATCGCTTTGCAGATAGTTACGTAGACAGGGTCGTTCAATAACGTCAAGGCTTGAAGAGGCGTTGCTGTCCGGCCGCGAGTCACGGTGCAGACAAGGCGGTTCGTGGCATCGAAGTTGACGAGACTCGGGTAGGGGCTGCCGCGTTTAATGATGATGTAAATGCCGCGGCGATGGGCTTCTCCACCAGTACTTTCGTCATAGTCGTATTGCTGTCCACCCACTTTCGTCCATAATCCCGCAGGTTGGTGGGGTCGGATCGGCGGCCCGTACATTCTGAGGTCCAATAATCCAGAAATCGCGAGGGCATTGTCTCGGATCATCTCGGCTTCGAGTCTCAGCCGTGGGCCCCTTGCGAGCTTTCGATTATTCAAGTCCAGAGAAAGTTGCTCGGGCGTCGCGATGGCGCTTTGGCGATAGGTTGCGGAAGTGACAATTTTTCGTAGCACCCGTTTCATCGACCAGCCGCTATCCATGAAATCGATCGCCAATTGATCCAGCAACTCGGGATGAGAGGGGGAGGCACCCTTCAACCCGAAATCCTCAGGCGTCTCGACCAATCCCTGTCCGAAGAGTTCCCCCCACCAACGGTTGACGACAACACGGGCCACCAGCGGATTTTCACGATCTACCAACCAGCGTGCCAATGATAGTCGATCCGCTCCCTGCATGGCCGACGGGTGCAGCGATTTCGCTCGATCCTCGGAAGCCATGGGGTGTAAGCAGCCCGGTGTGCCTGGGGTTACCAATTCGCCAGGATTTCGATAATCGCCGTTTCGGAAAGTGTGGGTTGGTCGCATCCCCGTCTCGACCATCACCAGGGTCGAACCAGAAGTCGTTGACTCGGCTTTCGCTTTGGCCGTAGCGATCTGTTCCGTTAGACGCACCGTCTCCGGGTCATTCGCCCTGATACGCTTCAACTCGGCTGCGAACGCGTTCCCCTGGTCGATTTTTCCAGCAATCTCCTTGCGAAGTTGGTTGACGCGACGCTTCAAGCGGGTCTCAAGCGACTTCAAATCCTGTGATGAAGCATTCTTATCCGGATCTTCGAGCGATAACGAGGGCCCGACAAAGGCAATGGAGGACGGCTTCTTCGGATCGGATAGTTCCGCTTCGATCGCTGTCCCGTTGAAGAAGCTCAAAAACCTGTAGTAATCTTCCGTGGAGAATGGGTCATACTTGTGGTCGTGGCATTGGGCACACTGGAGGGTCGTTCCTAACCATACCGTCGCCGTCGTATTCACGCGGTCGATGAGTTGTGCCGAGCGGGTTTCCTCAGGTAAAGAGCCGGCTTCTACGTTCGTCGGCGCGCAACGATGAAAGCCGGTCGCGATCCGTTGTTCCTGTCCCGCGTCAGGTAATAGGTCTCCCGCGAGTTGTTCGATTGTGAATTGATCGAATGGCATATCGTCATTGATCGCGTGAATGACCCAGTCGCGATATGCCCAAAGGTCGCGTAGGTCATCACGCTGAAAGCCATGTGAATCTGCGTAGCGTGCCAAGTCGAGCCATTGCCGAGACCAGCGTTCACCGAATTGCGGACGGGACAGAAGGTCATCAACGCGTTTGAGGTATTGCTGCTCGGTGGGGTTTTTTACAAACGACCCGACCTCATCTGCCGTTGGTGGAAGTCCGATGAGGTCGAAATAAACCCTTCGTAACAATGCGCTCGGGTTCGCCTCGGGGGCAGGCTTCAACCCTTCACGGACAAGATCCGCTCTGATCCAGATATCGATCTCGTTTACGCACGGTGTCCGGTCAGCGAAGTTTACGGGTGGTGGAGGGATCGTTCGTTGGGGTTTTTGGTACGCCCAGTGCTTGGGGGGATTAAAAGCCTCTGGCCATGGCCCGCCTGCTGCCGCCCACCCAGTGAGTTGGTCGATCTCGTAGGCGTTAAGGACGCCGCTTTTGGGCATCCTTTCCGAGTCATCTGTCGGAAGACGTATTCTCCGGACGAATTCGCTACCCTGGGTGGGATCTGATGGAACGACCCCAGATTCACGAAAGTGCTTGGCCGAATCCAGTCGCAGTCCCCCTTCTTGTCGCTTTGGGCCATGACATTCTAAGCAATGCCTTTGGAGTATCGGATAAACCGTCTCGGCGAACTTGGGCGTCGCCTTGGCCTTCACTTCGTCGCTCGCAACGTCCGTCGAAACCGAAAACAATGCGAGGATCAGAAGCGGGGACGACAAAAAGCCGGAAAAATTCAGCCGACATGCGAATTTACAGCAAAGACGTACGTTCTGAACTCGGATCCCGGGGGCCATAAGTCCAGGTTCCTTGAGAAAAGGGACTGAGAATCGGGCTGGGCCTCCCCAATATCAAAGATATCGGAAAAAACCCTAGAGAAGCCTATAATAGCGGAACCGAATTCGCTGTTCACGATCCAAGGGTCGGACGGCCGGTCGGGCCGATGGAATAACTGTGGCCGGAAGGCCGTCATTGGCCCATGGTGGGTATCAATAATACCGTGAAATTTAACGCCGTTTCCGAAATGTCGACGCTGCTGGAGTCCAGGTGATGAGGGGGCCGGGAAAGGGTTCGTTGGCGATCATTCTCGGGCTGCTCGTGGGGGCGGTTGTTAGCAGAGCCTTTATCCAGCGGATGGGAGACGACGTAGAGACGCTGAGGCCGTCGCCCCGAACTGTCGAGCAGGCCCCTCTTCCTGACCCGATGGAGATCGCGAAGCCGCACTTCGAGCAAGCGCGGTCCCAAGTGGAGGGTGTTGTCGATTCGAAGCTAGTGCCCATCCGAAGGTTCTTTCAGGATGCGAAGACGAATACCCCTGATTTTGCTAAGTCGGCTCTCGGTTGGTCGAGTAAATGGCGACTGCTTCAAGACCGATTTCCTCTCAGCCGAGGAGGTGAGCATGAGAAATTTATCCGTCAGAATTTTGAGAACATGGTCTTTAGTCCCGATCAGCTTGAGTCCGTGATCAATGGGACAGTCGCTAACTATTTGGTTGAGATCCGAAGCATCGAGAATCAAATGCTCGTCTCCCTGCGGGCGGATTTCGCCGGTTTTTCAGATGCTTTTCCGATCGTGAAAGCAGAGGCCGACGTCTGGGAATCCCAATTCGAGCAGGCGATTCGGCGGGCGGTAGCAGATTCCGGAAGCGATTTGAGATCCGAAATCGGAACTCAATTGGTGTCGATCGTCGGCGGTGAATTGCTCGCCCAGGTCGCGATCCGGATCGGTGTCTCTGCAGGTATTTTAGGGGCGGGGACGGTGTCGGGTTGGGCTACCCTGGGTGTCGGTTTTTTGGTCGGCGTGATCGTTGACCAAGTTGTTTGCTGGATTTGGGATTGGTGGGCCGACCCGGAAGGCGACCTGGCAGGCAATCTCAATCGAAGGCTCGACGAATTGAGTATCTTAATTTGTGAAGGTGACGAAAAGGTAAGCGGGCTTCGCTCGCGGTTTCTCGATATCGCCAGACGCCGAGACGAAATACGCCGTGCGGCCGTTTTGGAACTAGTTCAGTCGAGGGTGGAGAAATGAGTGTATTCGGCAAAACTTTTACCGCGTTGATCCTGATTGCGTCCAACGTTGTCGCTGCCGATCGTGCCCTCGGACAGGGGAAAGCGACCCTGGTTCGTGAGACGGCCGAATACATGATTCGTAAGTTCGGGAAGGAAGCATCCGACGAGGGGATCGAAACATTGACCAGGAAGGTGGAGGTCTTGGTCGCCAAGTACGGTGATGATGGCGCTAAGGCCCTCCGCAACGTAGGCCCCCGATCGTTCAGGCTCATTCAAGAGGCTGGAGAGAATGGCACCTTATCGGTCAAAATGTTGGCCAAATACGGTGACCAGGCCGTCTGGGTCGTAAGCAAACCCAGCAGGATGTCGATGATTGCCCGGTACGGTGACGAAGCAGCCGATGCGATGATCAAACACGGCGAAATTGCCGAACCACTGATCAACCAGTTCGGGGCCTCTGCGACCCGTGCGTTAGGTGACGTGACCTCACAGAACGCGAGGAGGATCGCGATCTTAAGCGAGTCAGGCGAACTGGCCGCTATGGGACGCACCCGTGAACTGTTGAACGTCATCGGTCGCTATGGCGATTCCGCGATGGAATTTGTTTGGCGGAATAAGGGCGCCCTTGCTGTCGGCGGGGCGATGGCGGCTTTCCTTGCCGATCCCAAGCCGTTCATCGACGGTACCCGGGATTTGGCTGAAATCGTCGGTTCTGCTGCCGTTGCTCCGCTGGCGACCGCGATCGGGAATAAGACGAACTGGACCTTCCTCTTCTCGCTCCTGATTCTGCTTATGACGGGATGGATAGTATGGATGTGGCGAATTCGGCGTCCTGGACCGCAGTCCGGCCAAAGCATCGGCCCTTGATGAAGGCTTGGCCTCCGTCTCGTGGCAAGCTGTGAGTCTGGCTACCTGCAGTCGGATTTTTTAACCTTTCGTCATTTCTTTCGCTTGCGAAACATCCCGCAAAACCCATGCCTTCGAACCGTCGCATCGACAGAGCTCTCCTTTGAGCCCAGCACGGACATTCTGGCTATTGATCGATGTCGATACAGGAGTTGGTGGTTCGTGATCAGGCGCGGTGGGCGTTTTCCAAAGACGGCCAACGGTCTTGCGAGCTATTCAAAGGCTTAATAGAAATCCTGGGCCTGGGGTGAAAACATGCTCGGCTTCTTTGCCCTCCGCATTCGGGCTCTTGCATCGGGGCTCGCAACATTCCTGCTTTCGCTCAGCCTTTTGAGCGTTGTGGTCGCAGCAGACAGCAGGCACAAAATCCGTATCGATGGCATGCAGCGGAGCTATTCGGTCCATCTGCCACCTTGCTACGATCCAACGCAGGGTAACCCGCTGGTGTTGGTGCTTCATGGTGCGGCTTCAAACGCAAACTGGGTTGCTCGCGCGAGCGATATGAATCGACAGGCAGACAGATCAGGCTTTGTCGCCGTTTATCCCAATGGGACGGGATGCGAACCTTTTCTGACTTGGAACGATGGGTCCCGTTCAGGGTGTTTGGCAACGCCGAAAATTGATGACGTAAAGTTTATCCGCTGCACGTTAGACCAATTGATGGCGGATCTGAATATTGATCCCAATCGGGTCTTTGCCGTTGGATTCTCAAGCGGTGCTTTTATGTGCTATCGGCTTGCGGCGGACCTTTCGGACCGGATTGCCGCCATCGCACCGATCGCCGGGTCATTGGCTCGCGCCCAGGAACTACCAAGTCGTCCGGTATCCTTGATGCATTTTCATGGGACTTGTGATCCGATTGTCCCTTTCGAAGGTCCTAACTTGTTGACACCGCGCGACATTCGCTTCGTGTCGGTCCAGCAGGCCATCGAGACATGGCGCAAGCATTATGGGTGTTCTGAAAAGCCGTCCTCGGTCTGTTATCGCGACTGCGTTCGCGACGGGACGAGCGTTTGCACGACTGTCTATGGTCCGGGTGTCGATGGCGCCGAAGTTGTCCTTCATAAAATCAACGGAGGCGGTCACACTTGGCCGGGTAAGGTTTCATTGCTTGGGGGCTTAACGAGGTCGACGAGAGAGATCCCGGCGAACGAGTTGATCTGGGAGTTTTTCGAAAAACATGCCCGTCGGTGATCCCCTTGCTGGTGGCAGGTTAGTGTGACGGTCTACAATGCTGCGGCTTTTGTGAGGCCCTTAGCGATGAAGATTCACTAACGAGTAGTGATTTTTCGGGTACTGTTGGGGTAACAAGAGCCATTTTGAAACGATGGGGGTCGTTGTCATGTCCCTGGCGAGTTATTCGGGTGAGCCATCGGATGGGCCGAGTCTGTTGATGTTTCATGGCGTCACACGACGAGCCTACGACCTGGAACCGCTCTATTCGGCAATTAATGGTCGGGTTAATTGGCAGGCTTTTGACCTGCCAGGCCACGGTGAATCGCCGAGGTCGAATCGGCGGTACGTTGTCGTCGACTATGTTGATGCTATCGCACCGATTATCGGAGCGATCGACCAGTCCCCGATTTACCTCTTCGGTCACTCCCTCGGGGCGATGGTGGCCTTGATGGCGGCATCTCGTTGGCCCGATTCCGTCCGAGGGGTGATTCTTGAAGATCCCCCTTTTTCCACCATGGGAGACCGTTTCCATTCGTCTTTCTTGCGACTTCAATTCGAAGGCCTTTTGCGGCTATTGCGGCAATATGATGACGAAGAAGGGCTCTATCGGGGCCTGGTGGAGCTGCCGGTCAAGAGGGCGAGCGATGGGGCGGTGGTCCGATTCATCGAACTGCGAGATGCCGCTTCATTACGAACGTATGCCCAATACTTGCGAGCGGTCGACCCCAACGTTTTAGAGCCGATTGTGGGGGGCAAGTGGATGGATCGCTATCACTTGGGAACGGTTTGCGCGAGCGTTCGATGTCCTGTGCTCGTATTCCAGGCTTCTCAAAAACTAGGCGGGATGCTGACGGATGACGATTTGTCGACGCTACAATCGGGACTGATGGAGTGCGAGGTCATCAAGGCAACGGAGTCGGGACACATGATCCATGCAACTCATGGTGATCTGATGGTGCAGGCGTTGATAAGGTTTTTAGGGGCAGACGCCGGCATATGAATCGGTAAATCCTAGGCGTCGAACTGGACGTAATGTCATGAAACTCGGAACAGGTCAATTGCTGGTCGAAAACGGTACGATTTTTGACGGTACCGGAGGACCGGTGATTCGTAACGGGGCCGTCCTGATCAGGGACGGGAAGATCGCTTACGCCGGTCATCGAGAAGGTCTTGATTTGACGGGTGACGTTCCCCGTGTCGATGCCTCGGGAGGGACGATCATGCCTGGGCTGATCGAGTCCCACTTTCATGCGACGTATTTTAACGTCGCCCACTTGGAAGATCTCGATATCAAGTATCCCGTCGAGTACGTCAGTCTGTTGGCTTCGGTCAATGCTCAATTACTTTTGGAGTGCGGTTACACCTCCGCCCGTTCCGGTGGCTGTCTATTCAATTGCGACGTTTGGTTAAAGCAAGCTATCGAGAACGATCTCGTGTTGGGTCCCCGGATGGCAAGTTCGGGGCGTGAAATCTGCAGCTTGGGCGGACTGATGGATTGGAACCCTGACTTTCGCAAAATAGGGATGGAGGGACTTGTCTTTTGCATCAATGGTGCCGAGGAAGCGAGGCGGGCGGTGAGGGCCCTCGTTAAAGATGGGGTCCAGTGGGTCAAAACCTACCCTACCGGAGATGCCGCTTCCCCGGATATCAATGACCACCACACTTTGTGCATGACGCTGGACGAGATGGAGGCGGTCGTGAAGACTGCTCATAACCACGGACTAAAAGTCACAGGACATTGTCGCGCGACGGAAGGGATTAAAAATGCTGTGCGCGCCGGTTACGATACGCTGGAGCACGGCACTTTTATGGACGACGAGGCGCTTGACATGGTCCTTGCCAAAAGCGTGCCCGTCGTCCCTGGGTTGTACTTTGAACAAGCGAGTATCGAACGAGGTCGTGATTTTGGACTATCTCAGCGAGTCATTGATGGTCATCAAGAAACTCTCGAGGGTGGTGCCGAGAGTTACCGACGGTTGATCGCCGCCGGTGGGCGATTGGGGATGGGTGGGGATTTTGGTTTCGCCTGGAATCCGCATGGCGACTACGCAAAGGAGCTCTCGTTTTTCGTAAAGTATGTCGGTTTGTCAGTGATGACCGTTTTAGTATCCGCGACACGTACGGGCGCCGAAATCCTGGGCCGTGAGGGAGAAATCGGCACTCTCGAGGTCGGCAAACTTGCCGACATCCTTGTGGTCGATGGTGACGTGCTTGGGGATATCACGCTGCTTGAGAATCGAAAGAAATTGATCGCCGTGATTCAGGGCGGGATCATCAAGGCTGGGCGAATTGCCCCCAGACGCAGCATCCTTGCTGATTAGGCTTAAGGTTTCGCCTTCGGATTTATTTGCGATGATGGCTGGTGTCTTGTCGAATCTTGCCAACTGGCTAGAAAACCATGGCGCCATCTTGTGGTATTTCACCGGCTTCGGGCTGTTGGTTTTTTTCGGCTCGCTAATCGCGATACCGCTGTTGATTATTAAGCTTCCTGCGGATTACTTCGTTCGAGCACCTATACGGGATTGGCCGACAAGACGGCCTTTGGTCCATCTTGCCCTAGTCATCCTGAAGAATATCGTCGGAGTCCTTCTTTGTTTGGGCGGGATTGCGATGTTGGTGCTTCCTGGTCAGGGCTTACTGACATTACTTCTGGGGATCACGATGATCGATTTTCCGGGTAAACGAAAGCTTGAGCTGTGGCTTATCCGAAAAGCTCCGCTCAATCGTGCCGCGAACTGGCTTCGAAATCGGTATGGTCATTCGTCCCTACGTTTGCCGGAGCATGATGATGCGATCCGGTCGGACGCCTAATCCCTAAATCAACGTTAAGGTCTTTTGACGTTCCGCCGTCTCGGCAGCGCCGGTCTCTCGGGATTGGTGCTCATGTAAAAAGGCACTCGTAAAGCAATACGAGTGCCTTGCGTTGACCAATTGAAAGATTGGTTTTGTTAATCAGATAACGCCAGCGAGATCACTTCTTGCTTTTCTTCCCTTCCGAAGCGGCTCGCTTGAGCGTGGTCTTTGCACCTTGAGGGAGCCCTGCGATTTGGGTCTCTGTCAGGGCGGCCGCGAGATTCATTTGCATCTTCGCCTGAATTTCACGGGCTTTCTTCAATAACCCCTTCTGTTCGTCGGTGATATCCAGAGAAGCGAGGACATCGTCTGCCAGGGTCGGGCCTTTCTTGCCCGCGTCGCGAGCAGTTTTCATCGCGTCGGCTTGCTTCTTGTTAAGGGCCGGGGTCAACCCTTCCTTCTTCAATGTTGCCATCGCGTCATTGAACTCCTTGGCGGCCGCATCGATCTTTGTCTTTTGCTCTGGGGTCAATTCCAATTCCCCGACCGCCTTTAACAGGGGATTGGCAGTCCCTTTGGCATTCGGCTTCGCCGTCTTCTGCGCCATGGCAGGAACCGCTATCAAAATCATCAATGCGAACAGCATCACTTTCGAAAAGGATTTCATAGAAAATCTCCGAGGGTAGGATTGGGCTAACGGGGTGCCCTGGATTGTACATCTGCCTCGTTGTGCGAGACGCATCGGTATTGCAGGGCGATAAGTTGCTGTTACCGATAGTGGACAAATATAACCAGTTCGGTAGAGATACAATAGTCCATGGTTTCAGAATCCGGAATTTTTCTAAAAATCGCTAATTAATCCTTTTTCCAAAGTGATTTTAAACAGCCAAGGGGCGTGGGGGTCGGTTTGTCCCCTGTGCAAAAAGTGATCATCGATTGGGTTTCGCTTCCCAGATAAACCCGAGCATCGATCGGCCCAATTGGTTCCAAACGCCATCGAGCCCGGCAGGAATTCAGGTACCGGCTGAGTGTCCTCGATCGCGATCGGGCAGACTATCCTAAAGGTCCTAATAGCCGGTTCGATCGCGTGTGCTGTCTTTCCTAATCGCGAGGGCTTTCAGACCAACCGAGTCAGTTCGGCGGTGGCGGGAGCTTGATCGTTTGCGAGTCGGTCGCTAACGCTTGGAGCGACTGTTGATAGTGCTTTAAAAGACCGTGCACCGATTGAAACTCTGGGCGAGTTGCCAAGTCCTTGAACTGCGGGTCTGAGTCGATTCGGTTGTAATGATCAACGACCTTTTGTAGCGAAGCTGCTGCAGGATGAGGTCCTGCTTTGCCAATCGATTCTGGGAGGGCGAGGTATTGCTTCCATTGCGTATCGAGGACCTCGAAAAGTTGAGGTGCGATTTGGTTCAGTTGAGTTCGGAGCAAGTCTGCTTCGGTTGCGGAATATTGGTCTGCCAAAACCGGTTTTAGGTTGGCGGCAGCTTCCGGTTTGGGGTGGCCAACAAAATCCGCGACCATCTGAGTTAGCTTCGCTGCCGAAGGTGGTACGATCCCAGGTTGTCCGGGTCCATTGCTCCGGTAGTAGGAGCCGGTCGCTACCGAATCGACTTGGATGATCGAGCCGTCAACCGCCACACCCGCGAATAAACCGCGACTGCGTGAATAGGAATAAATCTCTGCCTTTAATTGGCCGTCAGTCGCCACTGTTCCCTCTCTTCCGACGGGACCTGCTGCTACCGCCGCATCGGCACCGAGGGTGAATTTCCCCGATAAAATTCCTTCGATACTTCGAGCCGTTTTGAAAACCAACACAATGTCCGATGACTGGACACCAATTTGCCAGCCGATATTGCCGCCCGACATCGTGATGAAAACCGGCGCATGCCAACTCCCATCAGCTTCTCTGACAAACAGTAACCCATGGCCATGTCGGGCCCCTACGATAAAACTCCCTTTGATCACGTTCGGGATGATCGCGACCCCGTGTGAATTCTTAAGCATCGACTCCGGAACTTTAGTCACGGAAGTCGTGATCACCTCATTCAACACCGTCGTTGCCGCCGCAACCGTTTGCTCTTGATTCGGTTGGCTCTCGGCCCCAAAAGATGGGTTGATTGCCGAAAGCATCCCTACGATGACGACCGTGCCGACTGCGTAACGCATTTTTTGGAATCCTTTGCCAGCGAGTGAAACACGAATGTCGAGTCGATTCTAACGCGTCTTCGGCCCTTCTAGGGTGTTCGTCGGTGGTCAGGAAACGATACGACCTTTCGATGTTAATGAGGAACAATAGAGGCTTTACGGCCGAGGATCTTACGCGAATTCGTGATGGCAAAGCAATTCTGTTTGTTATCTCGAATCTTGCATTTTGTGGAGTATCTTCTGCTAACATTGCCCGATACTTTCGCGGGGCAGGAGGATGCGATCCTTAGGTGAGTATTTCCCGGACGACCTTGGGTTGCTCGACGCCTGTGAGCCGCTGATCAAGGCCTTGGAACCTGAACCTCAACCGGCTGTGGTCGATGCCGAGGCAGTGCAAGATAGTCGCATTCAGATCATTGATACTGACCGGGTCCGTGATCACGTTGTAACTGAAATCATCGGTTTCGCCATGGACATGCCCCTGTTTCACCCCGCCGCCGGCAAGCCAAATGCAAAAGTTACGCGGGTGGTGATCACGTCCATAGTCGTCTTTGGTGAGCGTTCCCTGCGAATAGACGGTTCGCCCGAACTCACCCCCACAGACGACAAGCGTCTCTTTTAACAAATCTCGTTGCTTGAGGTCCTGGACCAGCGCGGCGATCGGTTGATCTGTGTCTTTGCACTGGTTGGCCAGTTGCTTTGGTAGGTTGCCGTGTGTGTCCCAACCGCGATGCAGGATCTGAACGGCTCGCACGCCACGTTCGACCAGACGTCGTGCCAGCAGCGCGCTATTGGCGAACGTGCCAGGTACCCGTGCGTCTGGGCCATACAGTGATAGCGTCGTTTCGCTCTCTTGGCTGATGTCGACCAATTCGGGGACACTTCGTTGCATCCGAAATGCCATTTCGTATTGCGCGATCCGCGTTTCGGTCTCTGGGTCAAGATACTTTTGATAGCTTTGTCGATTGATCTCATTCAAAGCGTCGAGCATCACCCGTCGCTCTTTCGCCCCCACACCCTCTGGATTCGGGAGGTAGAGCACGGGATCGCCACTGCCACGTAGGGCGACTCCGTTGAAACGGGTCGGCAAGAAACCGCTACCCCACATCCGGTTATATAGGGCCTGGCCGTTGCTATCGGCCGGGAATCTGGGGGTAAAGACGACAAACGCGGGAAGGTCATTGCTCTCGCTGCCAAGGCCGTACGCCAGCCAGGAACCGATACTCGCCTTCCCTGGTATTTCCGACCCTGTCATGACAAATGTGCAGGCGGGGTCATGATTGATCGCGTTGGTATGGACCGAGCGGATGAGGGTAATATCATCGACGATTTTCGAAGTGAAAGGCATCAGCTCCGTATTCATCCACATTCCGGATTGCCCCATCTGTTCGAACTTAAATTTAGTTGGGGCGACCGGAAATCTCGTCTGCCCGCTCGTCATTGTTGAGAGCCGTTGACCGCCCTGAACTGATGGGGGCAAATCTTTGTCGAAAAACTCCGCGAGCTTTGGTTTGTAGTCCCAGGTGTCATGTTGCGGTGGGCCGCCATTCAGATGCAGGTAGATGATCGCCTTCGCTTTGGGCGCGAAGTGTGGAAGGCCCGGTAGCGCGGGGTGGACTCGCGTCTCTTGATTTGCTTCCTCACCCGATGCGTTTGGCATCTGTCGGAGCTGCATCGGAGCCAACGAGGCCAAAGCGACCCCGCCTAACCTTAGCCCCTCACGACCGAAGAATTGCCGTCGGGTCAATCGGTCGAATGGTTTTTGATGGGATCGCATGGTCAGTTTCGAGTAAGCGTTTCGTCGAGATTCAATAGGGTGTTAGCGATTAAGGTGAAGGCCGCCAGCTCTCCCACGTCAATGCCCGCATCGGGTTGGGTCTCACCCTGAGTGATCAACTTCTTAGCCGAATCCTGGTCCGACTTGTAATGGGCTAAGTTGGCTTCAAACTGTTGCGCCAGGACCCGTGTCTCATATTCGCTAGGTGATCTCGCCAAGACTACTCGGTAGGCGAATGCCAATCGCTCTTCGAAAGTTTCCCCACCCTCCCGTATCATTCGCGTCGCAAGCGCACGAGACGCTTCGACGTACTGAACGTCATTCATCAATTGGAGCGCCTGCAGCGGTGTGTTGCTGCGTTCACGCATCGTGCAGAACTGTTCACGGTTCGGCGCGTCGAAGTTAACCATGTAGGGTGGCGGTGCCGTCCGTTTATAAAACGTGTAGATGCTCCTGCGATATAGCGATTGGCCGCTATCCCGCTGGTAGAATCGCGTGTTCGAACCCGCGAAACCGACGGGCTCCCAGATGTTGTCGGGCTGATAAGGCTTAACCCCTTTTCCTCCCATTTCCATGACCGCCAAGCCGCTAACGGTTAAAGCGTTGTCCCGGATCTGTTCGGCGTCCAGGCGAAACCGCGGGCCGCGCGCATAGAGCCTATTCTCGGGGTCCCGGCGAATCAGTTCATCGGTCGCTCGGGAGCTTTGCCGAAACGTTTCGGAGCAGACCATGAGCCGGATCAGACGCTTCATGTCCCAGTCCGAATCTCGGAATTCGACGCTTAACCAATCGAGCAGCTCAGCGTGGCTGGGTAATTCCCCTTGCGAACCGAAATCGTAACTCGTCTTCACTAGGCCTGTACCAAAGAGCTGTTGCCAAAACCGATTGACGGTGACCCGGGAGGTTAGCGGGTTCTTGTCGCTCACCAACCACTTGGCCAAATCGAGGCGAGTCGGTGGGCCGGTCGTGCCGTCCTGTCGGAGTGGCGGTAGGAATGTCGGCACCCGCGGCTCGACACGGTCGCCGGGTTTGTCATAGCCGCCTCGCATCATGACAAAACTTTGGCGAGCGGCAGGAAGATCCTTAAAAACAAATGTGCTAGGTATCGAGTCATCAAACCGCTGCCGTTGTGACTTCAATGCGTCACGATCGGCTATTTCCTTTGCGAATCGAGGGCGAGTTGTCGCACAGACCTCCGCCAGATAATACCGTTTGAGCTTCGCCTCTAGCCCGGCATCGGTTGATTTGTCAGGTCCTCCTTGGGCGACAGGCCGTAAATCGGCTGGTAGAGCCGGATTGTCTTTCCCGGCGACATGTCTCCACCATGCCAGAAATGATTGACTAGGATCGCTGGTCGGATCGGTTTTTCCTTTGACGCCGACGCGGTCCCAGTAGACCGTTCCGCCGAATTGGGTCAGCGCAAAACCTCGAATCAAGTCCCCGGCAGCCAAGCCGATTTTTCCCGCAGCTACCTCAAGATGTTGCCATTGTCCCGGGGCCGGCAGGGGACCCATATGCACCCGCTCGGTAGTATTAACAGCGCCCCATGGGATAGCGTCGTAATCGCCCCATACGGCACGGTGTTGCCAACCATCTTTAAAGTATTGCAGCATTACCGCGCGGGGCGGATTGGCCGGGTCGGTCAGAATCTCAGCGAAAAAAACCGCATCGCCAGGGAGCTTTAGGGGGGATTCGGCTTGATCCCAAACGTCCTGGGCTAGACCGGCATCGGTCCGTTTGAGCGATCGTTCACCGCTGAAAACAGATGGCTCGTTACCCCGGGTGATGAACTCGGTCGGGGCCCCTGGCGACGCCTGCAGTTTACCCCCTGGTGGAAACCCGTCTTCCATCCACACGTCGTCGATGAAAACCACTTCCGGTCGCGGTTCTACTTTTGCCGGGTCGGTATACTCCACGCTTCCTAACGAAGCTTCGATCCGTTCCTCCGCCTCCGCGATCTTTCGATCGAACGCGGCGAGCAAATCCTGATCTTCTGTTCTGTAGAGCTTTAGAACCGGTTGAGTCAACAAGCTGTTCCCGTCCATGCCAGGATCGGCGGCCGAATTGAAAAATGCATAAAGCGAATAAAAGTCGGCTTGGGTTAACGGATCGAATTTATGGTCATGACAGACGGCACAACCGGCGGTAAGCCCCAGCCACGCCTGGACCGTGGTGCTGGTGCGGTCGATCGCGTACCTGAACAGGAGTTCCTCGTTGATCGAACCACCTTCGCTAGTCGTCACGTTGCAGCGGTTGAAACCCGTTGCCACCAGTTGATCTGCTGTCGGTTCGTGAAGGAGGTCGCCTGCGAGTTGTTCAATGGTAAAGCGGTCGAATGGTAAGTTACGATTAAACGCATCGATCACCCAATCGCGGTACGCCCACGTCTGACGCTCGTTGTCGAGGTGCATCCCGTGCGTGTCCGCATAACGGGCGACGTCGAGCCAGTGGCGTGCCATCTCCTCGCCGAAAAGCGGGCTCGCCATCAGGCTGTCGACCAACCGCTCGTAAGCGTGTGGCGAATCGTCGCGAAGGAATTGGTCCGTCTGTTCCGCTGTCGGGGGCAATCCGGAAAGGGCGAAGGCTACTCGACGCAATAGCACCTCTTTGTCGGCCGCTGCCGTTCGTTTTAACCCTTCCTGTGCAAGCCGTTCTCGGATGAATGCGTCGATCGGATTGCTCTCCCCCGACATCGGAACGGCTGGTCGTGTCGGCGGTTCAAACGCCCAGTGCCGTTCATAATTGGCCCCTTCGGCGATCCATCTTTTGAGTAGATTTCGCTCGTTGTCGGTGAGCCGTTTATTCGTATCCGGTGGCGGCATGACTTCCGCAGGATCTTCCGAGTGGATACGTCGAAGCAAGAGGCTAGTTTCCGGATCACCGGGGACAATTGCCGCACCGCCTTCGCGAGATTCTGTTGCCCCTTCCCGAGTATCGAGCCTCAAATCGGCCTCACGGGTCTTCTGGTCAAATCCGTGACAGGCGAAGCACTTATCCGAGAGGATCGGACGGATATCCCGGTTAAATGCAACCGCTCTGGGGTCCTCTGCCGACACCGAACGCGTCGATCCGAATGACACTCCCACCATGACCAAGGCGAACGGAAGCCAGCGGCATTTTATGACCCCGTTCCGGAGGGCCTGGTCACCCGCGGGCGTTCTTCTCGAAGGCATTAGTGCTCCAGGTTTGGACAAATGGTTATCGTTCAACGCGAATGGTCCCTGTTGCCATCGATCGGTCGCAACGGGAATGAAAGGTCGACCTGACGACACCGAAAATGCACGTTCAATCGTTGCCGGCTATCCGATGATACCGGTTGTGGTCGAACGTCTCAGTCGGTGACTTCTGCTAGTCGAATCTCTTTGAACTCCGCCCACATCGGTTTACCCGCATGCAATTGCAGGGCCAAAATGCCCTCGGATAAGGCCAGCGCGGGATCTTTATCGGTGAAGTCCAAGACGAGCTTTCCGTTGAGGTAATGCCGGATCCTGTTACCGCGGGCGATGATCGCGACGTCGTTCCAGTCGTCAAGGCGGAAGAGCTTTGCGAACCCTGCTTCATCGATCAGGTCAGACCGCAACGTCTTTTTGCCGCTGGTCTCCCATGTTCCGACTTCGCCCACAAGGCAGATCCGGCCTCGCTTTCCACCCTCGTCGTAAATGAAGCTCGATGTGTTGGGAAACTTCAATTCGTTACGGAGTTCGTGTTGATAGCCGCGTACGACCCAAGCATTCTTGGCGCCCTCTTGGATGTGTTTCGAACGGTATAGGATCCCGGAGTTATTGGTTGCGTTGCAGCGGAACTTAAGACGCAGATCAAAGTCCTTCAATGTTCCCCCTTTCCAAATCAAGAAGGTGTTGCCGACCGCGGCGTTTTCGGGAGTTGTCTCACCATGAATCACACCCTCTTTAACGCCCCAAAGTCTGGGGTCGCCATCCCATCCGTTCAGGTCCTTTCCGTTGAACAATACCTTAGCGTTGGCCGATTCTGGGGGCAGGGCAGGGGAGGAGTCCTGCGCCGACGCATGGGATGTCCAAATGGCCACAAGCAGCAGACTTAAACCACGCATCATGATCGCAGGGCTCCGGATGAAAAATAATGGCAGGTAGGACGAGATCGATCGGATCGCTGGACCGGCAGTCCGGCAATCGATATTGCTACAACATAGTCGATCGGCCTGCAAACGTCAGCATCGCCGCACATGCCGACATGCCCGTCCTTCCTCGACCCGTGAAAACGGGTTCAAGTTACGAATGGCAATCCCCCCAGCTTCAGAGGCGATCAAGTAAGGAGTTGACTTTCTGCTCGTAAATCGCCTCCCATTCAGGTGCTAACAGACAGTCGCTGTCCTCCTGCGCGTTGCCGATGTTTTTCATTTGCTCCGCGGTCGGGCAATAGTAGATGTAACCGTTGGTGTAAGCAGCGACAAAGGTTGGTTTGTGGGGTGATCTCGACTTGAGTTTCAATCCGATGTCGACGGTAAGTTCGCCCGGAAAACTGGTTAGGACGAAATCCCCGACCCTCACACCTCCGATCTCAACATCGATGGTCCGCTTACCTGAAGCGATCAGGCTGGCATGATGTTTTTTTAGCAGCGCTAGGTTCGTCTGCAGTCGTGTCAATTCTTCCATGGTCAGTACGTTTTGCAGGTAGGCGTTCATGTTTTTCCGATTATCGGAATCGAGCCAGCGGAGGTCTTCCCGTTTGGCGTATCCCTCATGCAGATAACGGTTCGAAGACGAAGATGGGAAGTCAGGGGCGAGCCCATGTTTGACACTTAGTTCCATAAACGTCTTCAAGTTCAGTGACGTGCCTCGGAGGGAGGAGAGCAATCGCTGTTGTTCACCTTCCATCGCAAAGATCTTTTCGGAGGCATCGACACGAGGCAGGGTGATCGTCTCGTTGATGACCGCCAAGCGGGAATCGTCCTGACAGCGGATCGAACGCGCTGCCGCCAAGACGCTCAGGCCGAGTCGATTTCCAAGCGGCTCGGCGCTCCGCGGGTTGGATACCGCCTTATAGTCCAGGGGGTTGATGTCACCACCGCAACCTTGAAGGAACAACGCCAAGGCCCCATGCCCGAGATTCTCCTCGATGACCTTTGATGCGTAGCCGATAATGTCCGCGGTGTTGCCGCCCCCAGGCACGCCTTGGATCGGATGGCAGGCGAAGTTGTAGACAACCGCAAGCGGTGTCCCGTCCAACCGATCAAGACGCAGGATGCCGATCTCGGGATCGATTTTTCCAACCTCCGCAACCGTATCATCAGTCGGCAACGAGTAGGCGTGTCGGACATCGACGGTGCGTCCATCCTTGAGCAGGATGCGTCTATTTTCCATGATCCGATCCTCATGCCCCACCCCATGGCCGACCCGGACCGGTTGTAGGTTGGCGATCGCAGCCCTCACCGCATCCGCCGCTTTCACGTCGATGTCTTTGACAACGATGCCGTGACAATGGCTCGCGTTCACGAAGACATGGCCTTCGGGAATCTGATGCTCGGCCTTTAATTTCTCACGAACCGAGCCGAGAAATGCATTCGAGATCGGCCCGATTTCCCCGATCGCGACGGCATCGACGGTCAACAACACCAATGTCTTTGCTTCCGACCGGATGACCAACGCTTTGACGAAAAGGGGATCATTGGCAGGCAACGCTTCGTTATCCGTCACCTCCACCTTTGCGGCACCGGCCATCAGACCGCTAGCGGCTCCCTCTGCAAAGCCCATTCGCAGGATAAGGCTGGCCTCCACAAATAGAAATAGAAAGAGGACGTGGAATGCTAAAGGCCGTCGAGTCGCGATCGCGAGTTTGCCAAACTTGTCGAGGCACTTCAAACAACGTGTGACCCGAATGGTGGTGAGATACGACACGATAGGACCTCTCATTGGCCATGGGCAGGGATGTGTAATCGTCCCCGTCCTCCTACTGAGATACGGGACGTGATCGTTTTCCATCAGGAAAGTATAAACGAGAAACCGTGCGGTCAGAGTTCGATGACCGTGATCCCTCGATTGGGGAAGCTGTCCAATTCGGTCAATAGCTGGCTGCCGACTTCAAGCGATACCACATCGCTGATCAGTTTCGCCGGATCGAGCGACCCGCTGCCGATCATCCCCAGCATCCGCCCGTATTCGAACGCCTGCATGCCATGGCTCCCGTAAACTTCCAGTTCCTTTGCGATCACCACGCTCATCGGTATCGATGGGTTCTGTTGATCACCTAGCATCAATCCTACCTGGACATGGCGTCCTCGTTTTGCCAGACAACGGATCGAATTGATACAGGTCTGGTGACTGCCGAGTGCATCCACCGAAACGCGGGCCCCCCGACCCGTAATCTCCAAGATCCTTGAAACCGGATCGACTCGGGTCGCGTCGATCAGTTCGATCGCGCCCAACGCCCGCGCCACCGACAGTCTTGACGATTGGATATCGATGGCGATCACATTAGCCCCGATCGCTTTGGCGATCATTACCGCCGAAAGCCCGACGCCACCACAACCATGAACCGCAACCCAGTCGCCAGCCCGTGTCTTTCCCTGCTCGACGATCGCTCGAAACGACGTCGCAAAACGACAGCCCAAACTGGATGCGGTTACAAAGCTGACCTCTTCAGGAAGCCTTACCAAATTGACATCCGCGAAGCGGATTTCGACCTGCTCCGCGAACGCGCCCCACTGCGTAAAGCCCGGTTGCGTGTATTGATCGCAAATCTGTTGGTTGCCCGAGACGCACTCTGGGCAACTTCCGCAACCGCAACTGAAGGGGGCGGTTACCCGATCGCCCGGGCGCCAATGCCGCACTTGGCTGCCGATGCTCCGCACGATTCCGGCAAGTTCGTGTCCCGGCACGTGGGGCGGCTTGATATCGCTATCGTGACCCATCCAGCCATGCCAGTCGCTACGACAGACACCGCACGCTCGGACATCGATGATCGCCGCGTCTTCGTGCGCCTTCGGCGCTGACACGTCCCGGATCTGGAGGGGCGATCGGAAGGCCTCAAAGATTGCTGCTTTCATCGAGGTATCGCTCTAGGGGAAATCTAGGAAATTAGGAAAGGACAACCACCTGCTCGCGGAGCGGAGATAGGCGATTCCGAAGGCCTTATTCCGTCAGGGCATGGTTAACACGGCTATCGGGTGGTTAAGGATGCGTATCCGGACCTATACTGTAAACCACGCTTAGAAAGCTTGCCCTCTGCCTTCCCCCTCCTCGCAACATCAGGATCGTAGTCGATGGACTCGCTCCCTTCTCGGCCACTTCGCCACGCCCTGCGATTCGCAGTTGTCCTTTTGGCGTGTTCCACTTCGTTTCATCCTTTCGCGTCGAAGGCGGAGGAAGTCACTAACGCCAGGACGGCAAAAGCCACATGGCATGTCGATCGACCCTTTTGGGCTTCCGCAACCGTTTACAACGAAAGCTTGCTTTTCATTCGTGAAAAGCCTGATCAAAGGCCTGCGGCCGGTCTGTTACTAACCCCTGAAAAGGTCCTTAACCTTCAGCGTGCCGATCGGGTTATGGCCTTCGAGGAGGGTCGCGACTTTGTCGTCGACCCGCAGTCTCGTCGAGTCGAATTACCTCCAGGCTCGCGGATTCCATTTCTGAACGCGGACGAACTTTATCCAGAAGCCGGTTCGCCCCTTGGGATCAAGGAGAAATCGGGAGACCCCTCGAAATGGATTCGATTCGATAATGGGCATTGGTTTCATGACCAACAGGTCGAGATCACTTACAACACACGTGAGTCTTGGGATGGCTATCGTCCGGAATTCGCCGAGGGCTTGCTCCCCAAAACTCTCGCCAAATTGCGTCGCGGAGACGCATTGAAATTCGGCGTTACGGGCGACAGCATCACTCATGGTCTGAACGCATCGGGTAAGGTCGACGCCGCGCCCCGCATGCCTGCATACCCAGACCTTGTCGCCAATCAATTAGAGGTGGCTTATGGTGTCGATGTACAGGTGATCAATCAGGCGGTTCCAGGGTGGAAGCTCGAGCAGGGCCTTCGTCATTTGGACGACCTACTTGCCCAACGGCCTGACTTGATCATAGTCGCTTTCGGGATGAATCATTTTGGGGCTCGCGATGCGTCAGGTTTCAAGCAGGCGCAGCAAGCGATGCTGGATCGGATCCGGTCCTTCAATCCCGAAATCGAAGTGATTCTGGTCTCCCCGATGCATGGCAACCCCGCCTGGTCGAGGACGCCAGAGGATCAGTACGTCCCTCATCGCGACGCGTTGGCTTCGCTCGTCGGTCCTGGGATTGCCATGGCAGACCTCACCACGCTGTGGGGGCAGATGCTGAAACGCAAACGCTTGCACGACCTAACCGGCAATGGGGTTAACCACCCGAATGATTTCGGCAATCGTGTCTACGCATCTGCCGTCCTGGGCTTGCTGCAAAAGCCCTTCGATACCGAACGCGACCTCGCGTTCCCGATGTCGCCCGAGGAAACGGTGAAGACCGCGACCTTGCCCGAGGGGTTCCGGCTCGCGGTCTTTGCCGCCGAGCCCGAGGTCCAGAACCCCATCGCGATCGCGACCGACGAACGAGGGCGTCTCTGGGTCGCAGAAAATCACACGTGGGCCGGCGCTTCGCTCGGACAGTTCCGGACCGACCTCACCGATCGCATCCTGATCTTCGAAGACACCAACGGCGATGGCCGGCATGACTCTCGAACCGTCTTTTGGGACGGGGCTAGAAAGCTAACGAGCATCGAGATCGGCTTTGGCGGCGTTTGGGCCCTCACGCCTCCCCACCTCGTTTTTATCCCGGATGCGAATCGTGATGATGTTCCCGACGGGCCGCCAATAACCGTCTTGGATGGCTTCGATGCTCAAGACGTTAGCCACAATGTTGCGAACGGGCTCCGTTGGGGACCTGACGGTTGGCTCTACGGACGCCACGGTATCCTGGTGACGAGCAGCATTGGCGTTCCCGGCTCGACCGATTCCCAACGCGTCAAAATCAACACCGGTGTCTGGCGCTACCACCCCCAGCGGCGGATAGTTCAAGACGTTTTGCACGGCATGACCAACTCTTGGGGATTCGATTACGACCGACACGGCGAGATGTTTTGCATCAACACCGTCATCGGTCACCTTTGGCATGTGATCCCCGGCGCCCGCACCGAGCGGATGTTCGGCAGCGATTTCAATCCTCATGCCTATCAATTGCTCTCCCAAGTTGCCGACCACGTTCACTGGGATACCGGTGAAGCATGGAGCGATGTGCGCAAGGGAATGTCGGACAGCACCTTAGCGGCAGGGGGAGGCCACGCCCACATCGGATTGATGATTTACCAGGGCGATAATTGGCCAGCGCCCTATCGAGATAAATTGTTTACGTTGAACCTTCATGGACGCCGCATCAATTGCGATCGACTCGAACGACAGGATTCCCACCACGTTGCAAAGCACGAGCCCGATTTTGCGATTTTTGCCGATCCGTTTTTCCGCGGCATGGATCTGATCTTTGGTCCAGACGGCGGTGTTTTCATTGCCGATTGGAGCGATACCGGAGAATGCCATGACCACGACGGCGTGCATCGATCGAGCGGCCGTATCTACAAACTCACCTACGGACAACCGGAACCGATCCCGCAATTCGATTTGACGAAGGCGCCGACCGAGACCCTGGTCGACCATCTGTGGTCTAACAATGCGTGGTGGGCAAGGCAGTCGTTAAGAATCCTCCAGGAACGTGCAACGACCTCCAAGGCCGACAGTTCCGGGAATGATCAGGGCCTAACCCCGTCGCTCCGCGATCGATTGATCTTGGGACTCGGCGGCGAAACCCGGCCCGAAGTCCGCTCACGGATCGCAGCGGCCCTCACGCTCAGTGGTGCCCCCACTACGGAGCTTATGCTCGATTCGGTCGATGAAAATGTTCGGGCTTGGGGGATTAGGACATTGGCAGACCAAGTGTCCCTCGATTCTGGTCGAGATGCCTCTGCCTCTGCCGCAGCCCTCCTCAAACAGGCTCAGAACGATGAAAGCGGACTCGTTGCACTCTATGTCGCATCCGCCTTGCAGAAACTTCCCCTCCAAGCGCGATGGCCGATCGCCGAAGCACTCGCCCGACGCTCCGACCTCGCACCGGACCGAACCTTCGCGATCATGCTCTGGTTGGGGATCGAGCCCTCTATCACCGTGTCAACAGACCAAGCCGTCTCTCTAGCAGCGAATTCCAAGATTCCTCTCCTCACGCAGAACATCGCCCGAAGGTTAGCACTGTTACTTGACCAAACCGTCGAACCGGCCGATCGATTGCTCGCTCGCGTTCTCAAAGGTGAGGTCAATCACCCCGACGAAGTCGTTATCGGTTTCGGATACGGTTTGAAAGGGTGGAGGAAGGCCCCGTCGATCCCCAGTTGGCCCCAAGCGGTCGAGTTCTATTCCAAGAGCCCGTCCGAGGAGGTCCTCAGGAACGTTCGTGAATTGGGCGTGGTCTTTGGAGATGGCCGCGCCATCGATGAACTACTCGAACTGGCCAGCGACCCGTCGTCCGATCCGGACAGCCGGCGACATGCCCTCCGGGCTGTGCTCGCCGGACAACCCGAAGGTTTTGTGAAAACCCTCCACTCGATGGTCAACGACCGCGTGTTGGTGAGTGAGGCGATCCGTGGGTTGGCGATTTACGATGACCCACAAACCCCTAAGATCATCCTCGGGGCGATGCGCGGCTATTCCCCTGAGTCGAGGGCGGCCATGGTTACGACCCTCGCCTCCCGCCCGACCTACGCGAAAAACCTCCTCGAAGCGGTCCGTTCGGGGGCAATCCAGCCATCGGAAGTCTCCGCATTTCACGCCCGGCAGATAAGTAGCTTTCAAGACCCTGAACTCGATCCTTTGCTAGCGGAAGTTTGGGGCAATGTTCGCGTTTCCGACGCCGAAAAGCTCCAGCGTATCGCTGAGCTTCGGAGCACCCTTTCCCCGCAAGTGTTGACTGCGGCCGATCTTCAGAAAGGTCGTCTCGTCTTCAATCAGGTCTGTAGCTCCTGTCATGTTCTCTTCGGCGAGGGGAAGAACGTCGGTCCCGATCTGACCGGGTCGAACCGTAAGCAGATCGATTATGTGCTGGAAAATGTTATCGACCCGAGTGCTAGCGTCGGGGCCGATTACAAGGCCTTGCTTTTCGTCTTGGATGACGGTCGCGTCCTCAGCGGTGTGATCCGACAACAAACCGATCGCACATTGACGATTCAAACCCCTCAGGAACTCATCACTCTGGAAAAGTCCCAAATCCGCGACACCAAACCGACAGGGACCTCGCTCATGCCAGAGGGCCTTTTGCAGAACCTGTCCCAGGACCAAATCCGTGATTTGGTGGCCTACCTCCAGGCTCCCCACCAGGTCTCTCTGCCCGATTGATCGTCGGCCGCGCTGGTCGATTCACATTCAAGTCAGACATACCTGGCTCAGAGCCTCTCCTGATTCGCACGCCCTTTCCGCCGAAGGGGCCTGTCGGCTGCTTTGGCATTTCCTTCGGGTGTGCACAAAAGGCCATCTTTTTCATGATCCGAGCCATACGCTTTCGGGGCTGAGAATCCCTGAATCGAAGCCGCGCGACCACCCCTATCGGTCGCAAAAAGCGCTCTCCGCCCAGGTGTCTTGAAGGCGATGAAGGTTTCCGGCAGGTTGCTCGTGTTATCCCTTAGACCGCGGCATGATTCCGGCCCAACCGACGAATGCCGATAATCACCGCCCCTTGCGCGATATGAACCCCAGCGAGACCGCTGTCGACTACCCGCTTAACGAATCCCCCTGTCAGGCGTGGCATTACCGCGATTGACGCTAGGTGAATAATTCGCGAGTCATTTTCCTACGTCCTTCCTGATCGCGCCCGCCGATCTTTCGTTGGGTAATTTTTCGCATGATTGAAACCGAACTCCCGCCAGACGTTTCTAACTGTCTGAACGCTCACGAACTCAACCATCGCCCGATCCTCCTCACGACCCAGACTGACATCTCGTTGGCCGGTGAGTCGAGGACGAATTGGCTGATCGTTACCAAGGATCATGTCAGCGTGGTGGCGGTCAAGCCAACGGTTGCGAAGGAATCGGAAACGGAATTGGTTCGCGCCGTTCCCGTCAAGGACATGCAGTCCGTGCGGACTTGGGCCGGACTTGGCTCGGGGACGCTGCAAGTCAAGACCGACGACCGTTGGCTCGATCTGCTCAGGTTTTCCAACGCCCATGCCGATCGCTTCCATAAGGTTTCGCGCAAACTTGACCAGCTGCGGACCGATGGTGAATTGACGCTGTCCACGGACGAACGTCTCGACCCGCCCCGATGCACCAAGTGTGGCTTGCGACTCTCGACCGCAGACGAAAATTGTCCCAAATGCATCCATCGCAGCCAGGTCCTTAGCCGCGTTTGGAAATTGCTCCGTCCGCAATTAAACGGTTCGGTGATGCTCTGCGCCCTTACGGTACTGGGTGTCGTCGCCGAATTGGTGCCGCCGAAATTACAGCAATACCTGGTCGACGAGGTCTTGGCGAAAGGTTCTGCCGTCAATCCCCAAACGGGTAGCATCATGTTTGGCCTTGGCGCGGTCGTGCTCGCCCTGGCCATCTCGCGTTTTGTCCTTTCCGTGGTCGGCGTTTTCAAGGGTAGATTGGCGACCCTGATCGGTTCGAACCTCACCCACCGCTTACGGGGCGACATGGTCGAACGTTTGCAGAAATTAGCCGTCGCTTATTACGATCGCCATCAGGTCGGTTCGTTGATGAGCCGGGTTGCCTACGACAGTGAGGTGTTGCACGGCTTGGTGCATCAGCTCACCGGCGGCTTTTTACTACAGATCCTCCAACTGATCGGCGTCGGGGCGATGCTCTTGTGGCTCAACCCGAAGCTCGCTTTCTATACCCTGATCCCGGTCCCGCTGGTCTTTCTCGGCACATGGATGTTCTGGCGGCATGTCTACCCTCGCTACTATCGCCTATGGGACTCGTCGTCTAAGCAGATCGCGGCCCTCAGCGGTATGCTTTCCGGGATCCGGGTCGTGAAGGCCTTCGGTCAGGAGAATCGTGAGTATGATCGCTTCCAGAATGCCAGCACTTACCTTAAGGATTCACGGCTGTGGGTCGAATTCGCGACAAGCTCGTACTCCGCCGCCATGCAATTGGTCTTCAGCCTCGGCGGACTCATCGTTTGGTACGTTGGCGGCAAAGACGTGATCGGCCAACAGATGACGCTCGGTTCGCTGATCGCTTTCTTGGCCTACCTCGCGATGTTCTACGCCCCGCTTGCTACCCTCTCGAACTTCACGACTTGGCTTACGAGCTTTCTTACCGGAAGCAAACGTGTCTTGGAACTTTTGGATACCCCGATCACTGTCCCTGAGAAAGACAACACAAAGCCCTGGCCCGAGGTGAAAGGGGAGATCCGCTTCGAAGGCGTCACGTTCGGTTATGATCGCCATCAACCCGTTTTGCAGAACGTTTCGTTCGATGTCAAACCGGGCGAAATGGTTGGCATCGTCGGCCGCAGCGGATCGGGTAAGACGACGCTGGTTAACCTCCTGGGGCGTTTTTATGACGTTCAGGAAGGACGCATCTTGATGGATGGGATCGACCTTCGCGACCTCTCGTTGACCGATCTGCGGAACAATCTTGGCATCGTCTTCCAAGACTCATTCATGTTTCGCGGGACTGTCTGGGACAACCTCTCCTACGGCCGCCCAAAGACGACGATCGAGGAAGGTTTAGCCGCCGCGAAAGCCGCAGGCGCCCATGACTTTATTTGTCGCGCCAGCTTGGGTTACGAAACTCCCCTCGGCGAACAGGGGGCGGGGCTTTCCGGTGGCGAAAAACAACGCCTTTCGATCGCCCGAACCCTGCTATATGACCCGAAGATACTCGTCCTAGACGAAGCGACCAGCAACATCGACGCCGAAGCGGAGAGGTCGATCCAACAAGCCTTGGAGGTCCTTGTCAAAGGACGAACCACCATCGCGATCGCCCACCGCCTGTCGACACTCAGGAACGCTGATCGGATCATCGTCTTCGACCGAGGACGCCTGGTGGAGCAGGGGAGTCATGCCGAGCTGATCGCGGCCGATGGGGTCTACGCGAG
>Ga0164292_10000164_pt1 | contig 45624 bp, 35 predicted proteins | sample GEODES117metaG_FD_111486 | JGI IMG/M metagenome (GOLD analysis project Ga0164292, IMG submission 111486) | Eutrophic lake water microbial communities from Lake Mendota, Wisconsin, USA - GEODES117 metaG | ecosystem: Environmental > Aquatic > Freshwater > Lake | place: USA: Lake Mendota... | reverse complement strand
GCATAGCGCGGATCGGTGCTGATGATGCGCGCGGCGGCCGTGTCGCCGGGATTGGTGGCAATGGCGCGCATCGCGGCGGCCAGCGACGGCATCTCCACCTTCGCGGTTTGCTCGAAGAAGGGACGCGATACGTCGTTGAGCTCCACCGGGAACGTATACTGCTGAATCTTCAGCAGCGCCGCCGCGAGCGAGTAGATCGCATTGTCCTTGCGCGGCACGCTCGAGTGCCCACCGGTATTGCGCACCGTGAGTGTGTAGTCGTTGTACACCTTCTCGGCCGCCTGAATACTGTGAAAGAGCGGCTGATCGTCCGGGCCCAGCGTGCCGCCACCGCCCTCGTTGATCGCGTATTCGGCATCGATGAGCTCCTTCCGGTTTTCGATGAGCCACGTCACGCCGTTGCCGTTCCCACCCTCCTCGTCGGCCGTCAGCGCGAGGATGAGATCACGCTCCGGCACCCACCCTTCCTGCTTGTAGCGCAGCAGGTTGGCGGTGAGAATCGCGGCCATGCTCTTGTCGTCGGCCACGCCGCGGCCAAGGAAGTAACCGCTCTCTTCACGCATCTCGAACGGGTCGGTGGCCCAGTCGCTCCGCTTCGCCTGCACCACATCGAGGTGGGCCAGCAGCAGGATCGCCTTGCCCGGCGCCTTGCCGCGGTAGCGCACCACGAGGTTCTGCTTGGCCGGCTTATCGGCCGGACCCACGAGGTGGATGTCACTCGCCGGGAACCCGGCAGCGCGGAAGCGGGCCGCCACGGCCTCCGCCGCCTTCGTCACGCTGCCCACGGAGTCAGCGGTGTTGATCTCCACCATCTCCTTGTAGATCGCGCGCGCGGCCTGCTGCGCGGGCGTGAGCGTGGTGGGGGCCCCGGGCGCGGGACGCAGAATGGGCTGGGCGGCGGCAGGCACCGAGAGGGTTGCCGACAGCGCGAGAGCGAGCGGGAGACGAGGAGACATGAGAAACGGGCGAAGGTGAATCCCTACGATACGTCGGGGGGCTGAGATCTGAGAAGTGAGAAGGGGAATCGAGGGGCGCGACCGAGAAGTGAGCCCGGATAGAAGGGAGAGGCCAGCGCTCCCGAAGGGAGAAGCGATGGGTCCCTGACTTCTCGCTTCTGGACAGCGGACGTCTCGCTTCTATCATGGCTCACCTCTCATTCTGATCACTCCATCCTCCCGCTGAACGCTCGGGTCTCATCCCCCGCCTCCGTTCAGGCCCGCGCCAACCCTACGTCTCAGGGCTCAACACGACACGCGTCCGCGGCGTACGTTATCTGGTCCGCAGCCCGCCCCGCGGTTTCCTCCCATTGGTCCCCCCGTCCCGATCATGTCCAGATCATGACACGCTCCCGTCGCGACTTCCTCAAGGCTGGCGCCACTGTTGCTGCCGGCTCGCTCGTGGTGTCGAGCCCGCTCCTCGCCGATCCGGCGCGCCTGATCACCCCCGTATCCGACATGCCGGCCGCCGATGACCCGGTCATCAAGGCACTCATGCAGGTCGCCATCGATACGGCCAAGAGTGGCGGAGCGTCGTACGCCGACGTGCGCGTCGCTGCGCGCCGCCAGCAGAACGTGAATACCCGTGATCGCATCGTGCAGGGCGTGAGCGATACCGACACGTATGGGCTCGGTGTGCGCACGCTCGTCGATGGCGCATGGGGCTTCGCCGCCACGAGCCGCCTCGACAAGGACAGTGTCGCCAATGCCGCCAAGGCGGCATTGGGGCAGGCCCGCGCCAACCGCGCCTCGCAGCTCAAGCCGGTGGATCTCGCGCCGACGCCGGGCAATCAGGTGGGTACCTGGAAGAGTCCCATCGAGATCGATCCGTTCACTGTTGCCATCACCGACAAGGTCGCGTACCTGCTCGCCGCCAATGAAGCCGCGCTCAAGGTGAAGGGCATTCGCAACGTCAACTCGAGCATGTTCTTCCTGCGCGAGGAGAAGTCGCTCATGACGAGCGACGGCTCCTACATCGTGCAGACCATCTACCGCACGTCCCCCAGCATGACGGTGACGGCGGTGAGCCCCGATTTCCGCGACTTCCAGTCCGTGCAGGGCAACGAAATCGCGCCCATGGGGCTCGGCTACGAGCATGTGGTGAACAGCAAGCTCGCCGAGCATGCGCCGCGCTGGGCCGAACTCGCCGTGCAGAAGCTGAGCGCCAAGCCGGTGGAGCCGGGGCGCTACGATCTGCTGCTGCACCCCAGCAACCTCTGGCTCACGGTGCACGAAGTCATCGCGCACCCCACTGAGCTCGATCGCGCGCTCGGCTTCGAAGCCAACTACGCCGGTACCAGCTTCATCGCCCCGCCCAAGGACGTGCTGGGCAAGCTGCGCATCGGCAGCGACCTGCTCAATGTCGTGGGCGATCGTGAGCAGAAGGGCTCGCTCGGCGCCATCGGCTGGGACGATGAAGCGGTGAAGCCGGTCAAGTTCGACATCATCAAGAATGGCGTGTTCGTGGACTACCAGACCACGCGCGAGCAGGCCACGATGATGACCGACTACTACAAGAGCATCGGCAAGCCGGTGCGCAGCTACGGCTGCTCGTACGCGCAGAGCTGGGCCGACGTGCAGTTCCAGCGCATGCCCAACGTGAGCATGGTGCCGGGGAACAACGACGACACGTGGGAGAGCATGATCGCCAAGATGGACAAGGGGATCGCCATCGTGGGTGACGGCTCCTTCTCCATCGATCAGCAGCGCTACAACGGCCAGTTCGCCGGCCAGGTGTTCTACGAAGTGAAGGGTGGCAAGATCGTCGGGCAGCTCAAGGATGTGGCGTACCAGTTCCGCACGCCGGAGTTCTGGAAGTCGCTCAAGGCCATCGGCGGCCCGCGCAGCTATCACCTCGGCGGTGCCTTCGGCGATGCCAAGGGGCAGCCTGGCCAGTCCAACTCCGTCAGCCACGGCTGCGTGCCGTCGCTCTTTCAGCAGGTCAACATCATCAACACCGGGAGGACGGCATGAGCGAATTCGCTCCCCGTTCGCTCTTCGCGCCGGCCACCATTCTCTCGCGCGCCGAGGCGCAGGAAATCGCCCAGCGTGCGCTGAAGAACTCGCCCGCGCCCGAAACGCGTGTGACGATCAACAGCAGCGCGCGCGCCGACACCCGCTTCGCGCTCAATCAGGTCACCACGTCGGGCGAGAACGCCGACACGCAGGTCACCATCACGGCGTACGATGGCAACCGCGCGGCGAGCGTGAACACCAACCGTCTCGACGAGGCGTCGCTGGCCGCCGCGGCCAAGCAGGCATATGAGATCGCCAAGCTCGTGCCGCCCAACCCGGAGCGCATGTCGGAGCTTGGCGCGCAGACGTTCCCCGCGCTCAAGGAGCGGTTGCTCTCATTGCCCACGCCGGCCGAGCGCGCGGCGGCGGCGAAGATCGTGACGGAACTGGCGCGCAAGAATGAACTCATCGCCACCGGTTTCATCGAGTGCCGGGCCGGCGCGAGCGCCATGGCCAACAGCAAGGGGCTGTTCGCGTACGATTCGAGCAGCAGCGTCACCATGACCAGCACGGTGCGCTCTCCCGATGGCACGGGTTCGGGGTGGGCCTGCAGCGACGGCAACAGCTTCGACGACCTCGATCCCACCACGCTCGCCGCGACCGCGGTGCAGAAGGCGCGCGATTCGCGCAGCCCCGTGGCGATCGAGCCCGGTCGCTATACCACGATTCTCGAGCCCACGGCCACGGGGAATCTCGTGCAGCTCATCGCCGGCGCCATGCAGGCGCGCGCCGCCGACGAAGGGCGTTCGTTCTTCACCAAGCCGGGGGGCGGCAACAAGATCGGCCTCAAGGTGGTAGACGATCGCGTCACGCTGCTCTCCGACCCCGACGACAGTCCCAGCACCGGTGGCGGCTTCGACGACGACGGCATGCCGCTGCAGAAAGTGGTGTGGATCGAGAACGGCGTGGTGAAGAACCTCAACTACGATCGGTTCTGGGCGCAGAAGCAGGGTGTGCAGCCCACCCGCTCCGGTGGTGGTGGGTTCCGTGGTGCCGGGCGCTCGCTGCGCATGCTGGGCGGCACGTCGAGCATTGCCGACCTCGTGAAGGGCACGGAACGTGGCGTGCTGGTTACCCGCTTTTGGTACATCCGCCCCGTCGATGCGCGCACGATTCTCTACACCGGACTCACGCGCGACGGCACCTTCCTCATCGAGAACGGCAAGGTCTCGCGGCCCATCAAGAACTTCCGCTTCAACGAGAGCCCCATCTTCTTCCTCAACAATCTCGAAGCGATGGGCCCGTCGGTGCGCATCAATGCCAGCGAGAACCTCGGCGCCGGTGGCGCGGTGTTCATGCCTGCCATCAAGGTGCGGGATTTCACCTTCTCGAGTTTGTCGGACGCGGTATAACCACAGTCGTATGCCACAAAGACAAAGGGCCCGCCAACTGGCGGGCCCTTTGCTTGTCTGGCGACTCGCTGGTCAGCGCGCGCGTCTACGAACCCATACCCCGCCTGCTGCGCTGCCACATGGGCGAAGATCCCCGAGGGTTGCACGATCGGATAGCCCAACGTCACCGTGCGACACATGAAAATCCGTCGACGTGTGCGGCGTCAGGGGAAACGTGCAGGTGCGGACGCGCGACTCGACCCGTCGCGTCAGACGGCATAGACGAATGCGCAGCCGGCTTCCTGCGCCATCACATCGGCGAAGATCCCACTCGGCTGCATGATGACGCCAGGCACGAGCATCGACATCGCCTTGGCGCGGGCCGCTGCGGCATCGAGCTTGTCCTGCTTCTGCACGAGGCTGACCATCGCACGAAACGCGAGGCCGCATCCGAGCGCGATGGCGCCACCCTTGATGAGCGAGTCCAGCATGAGTCCTGAGGCACCGGCGCTGGTCTCCTGACCCGGACGCGGGAGCACGGGATTGAAGCGCATCGTCTTCCCGTCATCGTCCTTGATCTTGCGCTGCTTCCCCACGTTGTAGGTGGTCCAGAACTCCTGATTCATCGCGAGCACGATCCCTGCATGGCGGATCACGATGACCGTGGAGAAGTCGGCCGGCTTCGCCTTGAGTACGTCCGTGTACTGGCGTTGCCAGATTCCGGCACGCATCACGCCCACGCCGCCCTCCACCTCGGGTACATCGAACATCGCCTTGTACTTGCCGGTGATCTTCTGCGCCCACGAGGTGTCCCACGGTTCCGCCTGCTGCTGGTGCAGCTCATCCCAGTACGTCGCCGACGCCAGCAGCTCGCGTCGCGTTGGACGGCCCGTCGCTCCAGTCGAGTCCGCCAGGAGGGGGGTGCCGGACGCCGCCAATGCGCCGACACCGAGTCCTGCCTGCTTGAGGAAAGTGCGACGCGCGGTGCTCATACGGATCTCCGAGTGACGAATGGGTTACGACGCGATGACGACACCATGAAGGAAACATGAGGTGTCGACCAACCGTATGGCCGGGTTGTGTGTCCATACACATGATGCCGCCGCGCCCGACAAATGTCACGGGCGACGATTTCCCTCCCCCACCCCCGAACAATGCCGCTATCCGATTTTCCGCCTCGAGTGATGCGTGGCGCTGTCACCCTTGCCTTTGCGCTTGGGCTTCAGCCCATGGGGCTCCCGGCGCAGTCGGCGTCCGCGGCAACACCCGCCACGGCGGCGGTCACGGATACCACGCAGGCCGGCGCCATCCGCGTGTTCATCGACTGCCAGAGCATGAATTGCGATTTCGATTTCTTTCGCGATCAGATGCGCTGGGTGAACTTCGTGCGTGACCGCCTTTTCTCCGACGTCCTGCTATTGGTCACCTCGTTGCGGACCGGAGCCGGCGGCATGGAGTACACGATCGCTGCCCTCGGCAACGACAAGTATCGGGGGCGCGCTGACACGGCTGTGGTGTTCGCCGCGCCGAATGACGCGCAGGATGTCGTTCGACGCAATCTCGCGCGCACCTTCGCGCTGCTGCTGGCGCCGTATGCGGCCAAGACCCCACTGGCCTCGCGCATCGATCTCTCGTATCGCGCGCCGACGACGTCGCCCACCAATCCGCAGGCAGTGAAGGATCCGTGGGATTTCTGGGTCTATCGCCTCTCCGCCAACGCGTTCGGAAGCGGGGAGAAGCGCCAGCAGTTCTACGACGGCAACGTCAACGTGAGCGCCAACCGGGTCACGGCCGCCTGGAAGATCAATCTCGGCGCCAACCTCGGCTACGACGAAAGCCGCTTCACGTTGAGTGATGGATCAGAGTTCACCAATCTCCTGCGGAGCTACGGTGGCAACGCGCTCATCGCACGCAGCATCGGTGATCATTTCGCCGTGGGCGCAACGGTAAACGGGACGTATTCGGATTTCAGCAATTATCGGATGAATTTGCGCGTGATGCCGGCGCTGGAGTGGAATCTGTTCGACTACAAGGAATTCACTCGTCGCCAGCTGACCGCCTACTATGCCGTGGGCGTCGGGTCGTATCAGTACAAGGAGACCACGATCTACGATCGACTGTCCGAAACACGCCCGCTGCACTCGCTCAACATCGCCTGGAACGCCCGTCAGCCGTGGGGATCGGTGAACTGGTCCGTGTTCGGTTCCCAGTATCTGCACAACACCCGATTCAACAGCTACGGAACCAGCGGCTTTCTCGATCTACGCATCGCCAAGGGGCTGTCGTTCAACGTGGGCGGCAACTACTCGCGGGTGAACGATCAGCTGTATCTGGTGCGCGGCCAACTGTCCGACAACCAGGTGATCGCCCGCCAGCAGGCCCTTGCCACCAACTATCGCTTCTTCCTCAACTTCGGCATGAGCTACACCTTCGGCTCGATCTACAACACCGTGGTGAATCCGCGATTTGGCGGGACGCGCGGGAACCAGATGATGTTCACGTTCTGACGCCGATCGGTGCTCACTCCGGGCCACCAAACCGCCGGGGGCGTCGCCACCGTCCATCGGTGACCGGGGCGGCTATATTCAAGAAATGCTCCTGCGCCTGATCAGTCAGAACGTCGAGCCGACCCCCCGCTACACCGGTGGGGGGCTGCCCAAGGGCGTGGTGATCATCATCGCCCTCGTCTTGCTCTACTTCCTGCCAAGCATGCTCGCGTTCGCCGGCGGCAAACGGAGGAAGTGGAAGATCGTCGCCGTGAACGTACTTGCCGGCTGGACGATCATTGGCTGGATCGCATCGATGATCATGAACTGGGCGTACGAGGCCCCGATCGACGGCGAGGAAAGCGCTACGACGTCACCGTCGGTGATGCCATGAGCACCACGAGATTGCCATCGGGGTCTTCCACGACCGCCTCGTAGTACCCGTCTCCGGTGTCACGGGCCGGCGAGCGCACCACCACGTCGCCCTCGTGCATGGCGCGTACCAGCACGTGTACCCGCTCTCGTGAGCCCACCGCGATGGCAAGGTGCGCGTGCCCCACGCGCTCGCCGTATATGGCATCCGCGAGCGCCGGTGCCTCCATGATCTCGAGGCGCGCTCCGCCACCGAACGACAGGACGCACGAGCGGGAACCGGCGCGGCGGGTGCTCTCGTACACCGCGTCGGGGGTAGCGCCGAACCAGTGCCCGTAGAACATCCGCGACCGTTCGAGATCACGCGTCCAGAGTGTGACGTGCTCGATCACGCCCGTTGCCTGCCCATTGCGACGTGAGCAACGTCGTCATCATCTGCAGCGAGCATACGCTGAGGCGTTGTAACGGGCATCGCCTGCATCGCCGCGATGACGTTACGGGCCCTCGCGGCGGTCCCCGTGGACGCGCTCATCGTTCGTACGTCGCAGTGAGCGCGTGGAGACGCTCGGTGATGGCGGGCGTCAGTTGCGCCCAGGTGAAGCGGAAGCCCCAATTGCCTGCCTGACGCCCAGGCAGATTCATGCGGGCCTCGCTCCCAAGGCCCAGCACGTCCTGCATCGGGATCAGCACCGTGTTCGCCACTGACGCCAGCATGGTCCGGATCAGTGTCCAGTGCATCTCGGCGCCGTCGGTCTCGAGATACCGGCGGGCGAATGTCTTCTCTCGCGCCACGGCGTCGGCCGAGCGCGTGCTGTCACCCTCGCCGGTGGACTGCCACCACCCCACGGTGGTGTCGTTGTCGTGCGTGCCCGTGTACACCACGAGATCGCGCACGTAGCGGTGCGGGATGAAGTGCGAATCCTGTCCATCGAACGCGAACTGCAGAATGGCCATGCCGGGATAGCCGAACCGCTCGCGCAGTGACTCCACCTCGGGGGTGATGAGCCCGAGATTCTCGGCAATGATGGGCAGCGGCCCCAGCGCGGCCGTGAGTGCCTCGAAGAGCGCGGCACCAGGCCCCTTCACCCAGCGGCCGTGCACAGCGGTGGGTGCATCACCCGGTATTTCCCAGAACGCTTCGAAACCACGGAAGTGATCGAGGCGCACCAGATCGAATAGCTGGAGACCGGCGCGCATGCGTTCGATCCACCAGCGATAGCCATCGGCGTGCATGCGCCCCCAATCGTACAGCGGGTTGCCCCACAGCTGACCGGTCTCACTGAAGTAGTCGGGCGGTACACCCGCCTGCACCTTGAGCGCGCCGTCAGGATGCAACAGGAACTGCGAAGGGTTGGCCCACACGTCGGCGGAGTCGTGCGCCACGTAGATGGGCACATCCCCCATGAGCTTGATGCCGCGCTCACGGCACGCGTGACGCAACGCGTGGTACTGCGCAAAGAACACGTACTGTTCCTTGTAGATGCGTTCGATCGCCGGCGCGAGCTGCTGGCGCCACGATGCGAGCGACGCGGCGTCGCGTTCGCGTGCGCCCGCTTCCCACTGGGGCCACGCCACCCCGCCGCGCGCCTGCTTGAGCGCCATGAACAGCGCATAGTCGGGGAGCCACAGCCGTTCGCGCACGAACTGCTGCACCTCGTGGTCGAAGGGCAGGGTGTCGAGCCACGCGGCAAGAGCGGCCTGCTTGGCCGGGATCACCGCACCGAAATCGACCGTGTGGTCTGACAGGCCAGCGGGAGCCAAGTACCCCGGCACGTGGATCAACAACGGGTTGCCGGCGAACGCCGAAAAACACTGATACGGCGAATCCCCGTAGCCGGTGGGGCCCAGCGGCAGCACCTGCCAGATCTTCAGGCCCGCATCGGCGAGCCATTGCACGAAGCGGTGAGCATCGGGACCGAAGTCACCGATGCCACCATATCCGGGAAGCGACGTGGGATGAAGAAGCAAACCGGCTGCACGAGCGAACGACATGCGGGGAGGAGTGGGAAAGGGGAGCGGTGATGATTGCGGCAGCCGCGGCGAACTGGTGAAGCTCATGCCCGCCATTCGCGGAAAGTACCGTCGTTCACGTGCTTTGGTGCGAGCCGCCTCGAAACCATCTTCGCCCCGATAGCAATCGCCAAGGCTGAGATGCGTGAGGCTACTCCATCGAAGGGCGAGTGCGTGGTCTCGCGCTCGTGCGGTGTGCCGCGAAATCACCCTGGCTGGCAGTCGCACGAAACGGTGCCGCACGACAACTTCTGTCGTTCCCCGGTCTCACTCCCCAGACACATCCCCAATGACTCAGTTGACCACGCTCGACTATGTCGTGATGGCCATCTACTTCGTCGTGGTGCTCGGCATTGGCTGGGCCCTGCGGCGCATGATGAAGACATCCTCCGACTTCTTCCTGTCGGGACGGTCGTTGCCACCGTGGGTGACCGGGCTCGCCTTCCTCTCGGCCAACCTCGGCGCGCAGGAAGTGATCGGGATGGGCGCCTCGGGCGCCAAGTACGGCATTGCCACGAGCCACTTCTACTGGATCGGCGCCATCCCGGCCATGGTGTTCGTGGGAATCTTCATGATGCCGTTCTATTACGGCTCGAAGGCGCGCTCGGTCCCCGAGTATCTCAAGCTTCGCTTTGACGAGAAGACGCGCACGTTCAACGCGCTCGGCTTTGCGGCGATGACGATCTTCTCGAGCGGCATCTCCATGTATGCCATGGGCAAGCTGCTCAACCTGCTGCTTGGCTGGGACTTCGACACCAGCATCCTGGTCTCGGCCGTGATCGTGCTTGCCTACGTCACGCTCGGCGGTCTCACCAGCGCGATCTACAACGAAGTGCTGCAGTTCTTCATGATCGTGTTCGGCTTCGCGCCGCTGGTATGGGTGGGGCTCAAGCAGGTGGGCGGCTGGGACGGTATGACCAGCAAGTTGTCCGCCGCGGCCACGCAGCGCGGTCTCCCCGAGTACGCCTATACGCATGTGTGGCAGGGTATGGGCTCGGCCACCACCAACTCCATCGGCATCGAGTGGTTCGGGATGGTGATGGGACTCGGCTTCGTGCTCTCGTTCGGCTACTGGTGCACGGACTTCCTCGTGGTGCAGCGCGCCATGGCGGCTGATTCCATGACCGCAGCGCGTCGCACGCCGCTCATTGCCGCCGTGCCGAAGATGTTCTTCCCGTTCCTCGTGATCCTGCCCGGCATGATCGCCCTGGCCATCGGTGACAACATCATCCCCGCCAAGCTCACCGCGGCCGGCACGCCGTTGCTCGACACCAACGGCAACGTGGTGCTCGACTACGATCTCGCCACGCCCATGATGCTCGTGAAGCTGTTCCCCACGGGAATGCTTGGCCTCGGTCTCACGGCGCTCATCGCGTCGTTCATGTCAGGCATGGCGGGCAACGTCACGGCGTTCAACACGGTGTGGACCTACGACATCTATCAGGCGCACATCAAGAAGCACGGCACTGACGAGCATTACCTGTGGATGGGTCGTGTCGCCACGGTGGGCGGGATCGCGCTGTCGGTAGCGGCCGCGTATGTGGCGGGCGCGTTCAACAACATCATGGAGCTGCTGCAGCTCGTCTTCGCCTTCGTAAATGCGCCGCTCTTCGCCACGTTCGCGCTGGGCATGTTCTGGAAGCGCAGCACGGGTCATGGCGCTTTCTGGGGGCTCGCTGCCGGCACGGTGGCACCGGCCATCCACCACGGCATCTCGCTCGCCAACGGCGCGACCCCCGGTGTGAAGGGTGGATTCTTCGGTGTGCTGCTCAACTACCCCAGTGAAATGGCGCAGACGTTCTGGACGGCGGTCGCGGCTTTCACCACCTGCTTCGTGGTGACGATCGTGGTGAGTCTGGCCACCACGCCGCGCCGTGACGCCGAGCTCGAGGGGCTCGTGTACTCGCTCACGCCCAAGCAGGTCGACAATGTGAAGGCGTGGAATCAGAAGCCCAGTGTGTTCGCGGCCGTCGTAATGGTGGCCATGATCACACTCAACGTGCTCTTCTTCTAATCCCGGGAGAAACGACGATGAGTGGTGGAGCCGGAATGGATCTGCGCCTGCCGATCGGCGGGCTGTTCGTGGTACTCGGTGTCATCCTCGGCATCTTCGGGGTGATGACCAATGGTGACACCGTGATGTACCAGCGCAGCGGGGGGATGAACATCAACCTCATTTGGGGTGGGGTGATGCTCGCCTTCGGGGCGCTGTTTCTGGTGTTGGCGCGGCGCGCCTCCCGGCGCTACGCTGCCCTTGGCGATTCCCGAAGCGAAGCCGAAGGGTAAGTGCTGAACTGATAAAGGGTTGGGCCCTTCGGGGATTGTCAGACCCTCCCCCGATCTTCCCTGCACACCTCCAACATGGAGCCAGTGCATGGACACGCAATTGCAGGTCGATCACCAGTTCGTCGACGCACCCCAATCACCCAATGGCCAGCCGGGCATCATCGTCCGCGCGCTGCTGAAAGTCGGCGGCACGGCACCACAGCACGCCAACCGTCCGCCTATCGGCCTCTCGTTCGTCATCGATCGGAGTGGCTCGATGAGCGGTGATCGAATCGCGGCCGCCCGCGTTGCGGCGGCCCGCGCCGTCGAACGTCTCCACCCCGACGATGTCGTTTCGGTCGTGGCGTTCGACGATCTCATCGAAACCATCGCGCCGCCAGAGCGGCGCGCGCGGCAGCACAACCTCGTACACACCCTGCTGCAAATCGACACGCGCGGGTCCACTAACCTGAGTGGCGGGTGGCTGCGTGGGCGTGAGCATATGCAGCACGCGCTGGGTATGGTCGGTTCGCTGCCGGGTTCGTCGCGGCGCATTCTGCTGCTGACCGATGGCCACGCGAACATGGGAATCACCGAACCATCCACCTTGGTGGAGCTGGCGCGCACGGCCCGTAGCATGGGCATCACCACCACCACAGTTGGCGTCGGCGACGGGTACGACGACACGTTGTTGCGCGCCATGTCCGACGCCGGTGGCGGTAATGCGTGGTACATCGAGCGTCCTGATCAGTCCGAAGATGTGCTGGCGGAAGAGCTTGGGAACCTGTTGTCCGTCTGTGCACAGGGGCTCACCGTGAAGCTGGCGCTCGACGAAGCGGTCACCCTCGTCGTCATGCACTCCGACTGGCCAACCACGACGCCCGCCGCGGGTACGTTCCAGTTCGATCTTGGCGATTTGTACGCGGCGGAACCCAAGCCGTTGCTGCTCGAACTCTTTGTGCCGGTCGAACGACTGGAGCTGCTCAAGACCGACGTCACACCCATCGCCACGATGTCCGTCTCGGCTGATGTGATCACGGCTGCGGGTGGCGTGGAGCATCGTGTGTCGCACCTGCCGATCGCCTCGTCGTTGGATGGCCAGCAGTGCATGGTCCCGGAAATCGAGATGGCCGTGCTGCTGGCTCAGGCCGCGAGGGCGCGCGAAGAGGCCGCCAGACTGCAGCGTGCCGGTGAAGCGGACTCGGCGGAGCAAATCATGCGCGAAGCCAGTGCGCAGTTTCGCAAGAGTGCCGAGTGCGCGTCGATGGACAGTGCCTTGCTGCTTCGTGATGCCGAGGAGTTCGATACGCTGGCCGAGCAGTATTCCCGGAGGACGTTCAGCGAACTCGAAGCAAAGTACCAAATGCAGCGTTCGTACAACACGCGCCGCGGCAAGCAGAGCTACGACGAGAAGCTGCGTCGCAAGCGCAACGAATGATCGCGCTGGAGCTCACCGCAACCACGCGGTAAGTTCTGCCCATGCGACTCACTTTCTTCTCCGGAGCGGCGGTGCTGGCGATGAGCGCCAGCGCCGCCCATGCGCAGCGCCTGCTGCCCAGCACTACCGGCTTCAGTGTTGCGGCTGCCGGCACCTACGGGAACGCCAGCGCCAAATCGCAGGACATCACCAGCACCGCGGGTCGCTTCGCGCCGCGTGCGGAGCTCGCTTACGGCGTTTCGCCTCGCTTGAGTCTCCTCGGCGCGATCGTCAGCCGTGGCGGCCTCATCGAGGGACAGGACTACGACGTCCGCAGTGTCGATCTCGGCGGGCGCTATCTCGGATTCGCGGGACGTGTCACACGTCCGTTCGTCGAGGGAGGCCTCTCCATTCGCACCTTTATCCTCGACTCACCCGTCGGCGATGTCAGCTCCACGAATGTGGGCCCGTGGGGAGCGGCCGGGTACATGTGGTTTCCGGGCGGCGGACTCGCCCTCGAAGCGGCGGCGACCTATGGTCGCGTGACCTTCAATAACTGGCGGGTGGGCGGCAATCCTGCAGCGGCGGGTGCCGTGGAGCACCGCGAACTCGGTGTCCGGGCCGGCGCCCGCTGGTTCTTCCGCCCGCGCTGATTACCGAAACTGCCGACTGGTCTACGCCGCGCCGAGTGACCGCACGAACGCGGCATCACTCGGCGCGAGTGGCATAGTGGCCAGCGCGGCCACGGAAAACCATCCCAGCGCCACGTGCTCGTGCGCCACGGGCTCACCGTGAATTTCTACCGGCAGAAACACGATGTCGTACACCCCACCCGGGTCGCGCGCCACGAACGCCGGCGCCCCGACGGTGTGCACCATCACGCCAAGCTCTTCGTGCAACTCACGCGTGATGGCATCGCTGTCACGCTCGCCGGGTTCGCACTTGCCACCGGCGAACTCCCACAGGCCGCCGTGCTGTTTGTGCAACGGACGCTGGCACACCAGGAGCGTATCGCCCCGTCGAACAATCGCCGCGACGACCCGAATCGCCCCGCCCGTGGATGTCGACACTTACGGCGTGATGGGCATGAGGTACTTGTCGTACCAGCCGAGATAGCGGTCGTAGCGATCCTTCACGAAGCTCGGACGCGAGATACCATGAAATTGGCCGGGGTACACCACGAGCTGTGTCGGCACGCCCAGTGACTTGAGCGCCTGATACATCTGCTCGCTGCCGGCGATCGGCACGTTGAAGTCCTTCTCGCCACCCATGTACAAGGTGGGCGTCTTGATGCGATCGGCCTTGTAGAACGGATAGCTCAGTTTCTCCCAGAGCTTCGGATTCTTCCACGGCGCTCCGAGTTCGTTCTCGTACTGGAAGATGTACTGATCCGTGCCGTACATGCTCGTCTGCAGCGCGCTGCCCGCCCCGCTGGTGCCGGCCTTGAAGCGCGTGGTGGTGGCAATCGTGTAGTCGGTGAGAATGCCACCGTAGCTCCACCCGCCGATGCCCAGACGCTCGGGGTCCACGAAGCCCAGCGACAGCACGTGATCGACGCCCGCGAGTAGATCCTGGACTTCCTTGTTCCCCCAGTCAGCGAAGATCGCCTTCTTCCACGCCTGACCGCGACCGCTGCTGCCACGATAGTTCACCTGCAGCACGACGTATCCGTGTGCGGCGAACAATTCACGCTCGAACTGGAAGAGATGCTGATCCTGGGCATTCGGACCGCCGTGAATGCGCAGCAGGAGCGGATACTTCTTCGACGCGTCGAACCCGGCCGGCTTCGTGAGCAGTGCGCCCACGGTGAGCCCGTCCTTGTTCTTGAACTCGATGTCTTCCGTGCGCCCGAGTTGCAGCGACGCGAAGGTGCTGTCGTTCACGTGTGTGAGGGCCCGTAGGGCGCGGTTGTCCCACGCGAACACCTCGGCCGACCGCTGCGCGGTGCCCGTATTGATCACCACACGACCGGCAGGTGACACATCGTACGAAGTGACCACCCGGCGACCATCCACCACGCGCGTGACCGCACCGGTGGCCACGTCCACCTGCGCGAGATGCTGCGCGCGGTCGTCGCCGAGCAGGAAGCGCAGCGACGTGCCGTCGGTGCTCCACACAAGCTGGTTCACATCGCGGTCGAGAGCCGTCGCCACCAGGCGCGCCGGTCCCCCTGTGCTCGGCACGATGGCGATGGTGTTCTGTGTGTAGGCCGACAGCTGCGGTTCGCTTCCCTGCAGGTAGGCGATCTTCGACCCGTCGGGGCTCCACGCCGGTCCCGCGTCGGGGCCCGTCCACGTCGTGAGCTTCACCGGTGACGCCCCCGGCGTGGCGTCTACGACGAAGAGATCGCCGTTGTTGAAGCGGTCCGGATCGCCGTCCATGCGCTCACTGACGAACGCGATGCGCTTGCCATCGGGCGACCAGCGGGGCTGGCGGTCATCGAAATCCCCGGTGGTGAGTTGCACCGCCTTCCGCGTATTCACATCCACGATCCACACGTGATCGCGGCGGCGATCGAGGTAGCCGTCCCCGTCGCGCTTGAAGGCATAGCGGTCGATCACGATCGGCTTGGGCGACTTGCTGCGCAGCGAATCCGGCTTGCCCTCATCGGCGTCGGGGTCGTGCGAGACCACCGCGATACGCGAGCCATCCGGCGACCACTCGTACTCGCTCACCCCGCCCTTGAGATCGGTGAGCCGCACCGCCTCACCGCCGGCGCGATCGAGCAACCAGATCTGGCCGCCCTTCGACTCGTAGCGTCCCGATACGAACGACAGATACCGGTTGTCGGGGCTCCACCGGGGATTGCTCTCACCCTCGGGCGAGCCGGCCATTTTGATGGTGCGCGAGCCGTCCCAGTGCACCATCCACACATCGCTGTCGCTCTTGTCCTTCGCCGAGTCGGTCGTGGTCACCGTGTACGCGATCCACTGGCCGTCGGGAGAGATGCGCCCACTGCCGACATCGCGCAGCCGGTAGATGTCGCCGGAGCGAAGCGGGCGGGGGGACGGGGCCGACTGGGCCGTGGCGTGCCCGGCCGTACCGGCCAGCGCCACGGCGCCGGCCATCGAGAGAGTCACGAAGCGACGATACATGAGCGGACGATCGGGAGAAATGCGGGCCGGGCAGCACGCCGGCACGGTCTCCGCAAAGATATCGCCCGGCGTGTCGTCCGGAGTCTGCCTACGGCAGCGGTCGCATTCGGCCCGTAGTGTGGGGCATGGCGGGAGACATTCTCTTCCGGGCCCGCGGCCTGTCAAAGGTGTACGGCTCCGGGACGGCGGCGGTCGTGGCGTTACGGGACGTCGATCTCGACGTGTCGGCAGGCGAGTTCGTGGTCATTCTTGGCCCTTCCGGCAGCGGAAAATCCACCCTGCTGAACATCCTCGGCGGCTTGGATACCCCAACCGCCGGTGATGTCACCTTCCGGGACCACGTACTGACCGGCGCGAGCGACGACGAACTCACGCGATATCGCCGCGAACACGTCGGGTTCGTGTTCCAGTTCTACAATTTGATCCCGGGGCTCACCGCGCTCGAGAATGTGCAGCTGGTGACCGACCTCACGTTGAACGATCCCCACGGGCGCGGGGCCGAAGATCCGGCGGCCGCGCTGCGGCTCGTCGGTCTCGGGGATCGGCTCGATTTCTTTCCGGCGCAGCTCTCGGGCGGGGAGCAGCAGCGGGTCGCGATTGCCCGCGCCGTCGCCAAGCGCCCCGATGTGCTGCTGTGTGACGAACCCACCGGCGCGCTGGATTTCGAGACGGGCAAGCTGGTGCTCGATGCCCTGCGACGCGCCAATCGGGATCTCGGGACCAGTACGGTGGTGATCACGCACAACGTGGGTATCGCGGCCATGGCCGATCGCGTGCTGCGTATGCGGAGCGGAGCCATCGTCGAGGTGGTCGTCAATACAGCGCCGTGCGAACCCGCGGCGCTCTCTTGGTGATGGGTATGTCGGCCAGAAATGGGACGCTCCGCTGGTGGTCTGTCCTCGATCGCAAGGCGTGGCGCGATGTGTGGCATCAACGCGGTCCCGCCGTGGCGATCGCGATCGTGGTCATGGTCGGGGTGGCCAGCTTCGTCGCGCTGCAGTCAATGGTCCCCCACCTGCGCGGCGCGCAGCAGCGCTACTACAGCATCGCCCGCTTCGCCGACGTGTGGGTGAGCGTATCGCGCGCGCCCGACGCCCTCGTGCGTCGGGTGGCGGACATCCCTAGCGTCTCTGCCGTCGAAACGCGTGTCGCAAGAGACGTGATCCTCGAGGTGCCGAAGCTCGATGGCCCCGCGAGTGGGCGGGTGATGAGCTATCCGGTCGGGCGCGAGATCACGGTGAACCGTCTGCGGCTTAGGCAGGGCCGATTGATGTCCGCCTCGCGCGCTGACGAAGTCGTCATCAGCGACGGCTTCGCCAGTGCCAACGGCTTGTCGGTCGGTGACTCGATCGGCGCGGCGCTCAATGGCCGCTGGCGCCGATTGCACATCGTGGGCGTGGCGCTGACCCCCGAGTTCATCATGGAGGTCAAGCCCGGCGCACTCTTCCCCGACAATCGGCGCTACGGGGTGCTGTGGATGTCGGAAGAGGAAGTGCAGGGGGCTTTTGGCCTGCAGGATGCGTGGAACGAAGCCACTCTCACGCTGTCCGCCGGCGCCACCGAAGCGGCGGTCATTCGCCGGCTCGATACGCTGTTGGCCCCATACGGATCGCTGGGAGCGCATGGGCGCAATGAGCAGGTCTCGCACCGCTATCTGACGGACGAAATCACGCAGGCGGCCACGTTCGGCACCGCAGCTCCTGTCATCTTCCTTGGCGTGGCGGCGTTTCTCGTGAATCTCGTGCTCGCCCGGTTGGTCGCCGCGCAACGCGAGCAGATCGGCATGATGAAAGCGTTCGGGATCGGCAACGCCACGCTGGTGCGCCACTACGCATCGATTGCCCTGACACCCGTGCTCATCGGCGCCGTGTGCGGTAGCGCGCTGGGGCTGTGGTTGGCCGGCCTGCTCGCCACGCTCTACGCCGCGTACTATCGCATGCCCGACGCGGCCTTCTCGCCCGACTGGCGGACCATCGTGATTGCCATGGCCGTCACGGTACTCTCGGCCTTCGTGGGGGCCGCCGCGGCCGTGCGCCGGGTGTCACGCCTGCCCGCCGCCGAAGCCATGCGTCCCGAAACACCACTGCGCTTTCGGCACGGCTGGGTCGATCGCTCGTGGTTCCTGCGTCTCCTCTCACCGACAGCCAGACTCACGGTGCGCGGTGTGCTACGGCGGCCGGCACGTGCGGGGCTGGCCATGCTCGGGATGTCGCTGAGTATCGCCGTGGTGATGGTCGGCGGCTACATGTTCGATGCCATCGCCATGATGCGCGACGTGCACTTCACCGAGATCCAGCGGGAGGATGTGGCCGTCACCTTCTCGCACCCCTCTGGTCGCGATGCCTTGTACGAACTGGCGCACGTCTCCGGGGTGACACGCGTCGAGCCGCTCTGGGCCGTACCCGTGGCCCTGCGACACGGCGTGCGTGAACGTCGGGTGGCCATCAGCCTGATCACGCCCGACGCTACCCTGCGTCGTGTGGTCGGCGCCGATCGACGCGTCGTGGCGGCGCCACGTGATGGTCTGCTGATGTCGACCGCACTCGGCGGGCTGCTCGACGTGCGTGCCGGCGACTCGGTCACCGTGCAGGTGCTCACCGGCCGGCGGCGCACCGTACAGGTGCGCGTCGATGGCCTGGTGGACGATCTGATCGGCACGAACGCCTGGATGACTGGCGCGCAACTCCGGCAGGTGGCGGGCGGATCAGCCGTCGATGGTGCCGCACTGCTGGTCGATCCGATGCTTCGCGACAGCGCCATGGCACAATTGCGTCGCATGCCCGGAGTCGCCGGGATCGGAGACCGTGCGGCCGTGGTTGCGAGTTTCGACAAGGTCATGCGCGACAGCTTCTACGTGACACTGATGGCGCTCGTGGGGTTCGCTACGGTGCTCGCGGTTGGCGTGGTATACAACACCGCGCGTGTAGCGCTGTCGGAGCGCGGGCGCGAACTGGTCAGTCTGCGTGTCCTCGGCTTCACCAGACAGGAAGTCGCCAACATGCTGTTCGGTGAATTGGCCATGCTCGGCGTGGCGTCGGTTCCTGTCGGGCTGGCCATCGGTGTCATGTTGTGCGCCGCCATGGTCACCGCCCTGAGCTCCGAACTCTTCCGTCTCCCCCTGACCGTGTCGCTTCGCACGTGCGCGTGGGCGGTGCTGGTGCTGTTCGCCTCTGGCATCGCCTCGCTGTGGTTGGTGCGGCGGCGACTCGATCGGATGGACCTCGTGGCCGTACTCAAGACGCGTGAGTGAGGACCCAACCATGATTGATGACGGAGTCATCGCATGAAGACCAAACAAAGTCTGGTGCTCCTTGGTGCAGCGGTCGTGCTGGGAACCGTGCTCTGGTGGGTGTTTCGATCGCCAGCCCTTCCGGTCCAGGTCGGCGTCGTCAGTGACGGTCCACTGCGCCGTACCGTCGACGAGATGGGCACCACTCGGGTACGCGCCCACACCGATGTGAACGCCCCCGTGGCCGGGCGCTGGGTGCCCATGGCCATGCAGGAAGGCGACATGCTGGCGATCGGCGCGCGTCTCGGCGTGCTCTATCCGGCGCCGGCGGACGCGGTGGCGCGTGAGCAGATGCAGGCGCGCCTCGGCAGCGCCGATGCCATGATGCGTGAGGCCGAGACGAGCGTTCGTGGTGCTCGCACCGGACTCGATGACGCACGTCGGACCCGTGTACGCATGGAGGCACTGGGAGCGGCCGGCGGCGTGTCACCGCAGGAGGTCGAGCGCGCGCGCGATGCGTTCAGCAACGCTGCGTTGCAGTTGCAGTCCGCCGAGGAACGGCTACGGGCCGCGCGCTACGATCGACAGCAAGCCGCGGCGGCCGTGGCCGGGACCAGCGGCGACGGGGCGGGATTGCCCATCAGCACACCACAGGCTGGCGCGGTCCTCGCGGTGGCCGAGCCACACGAACGGGTCGTGTCAGCCGGTGCGCGATTGCTGGAGGTTGGAGATCCGCGAGACCTCGACGTCATCGTCCCTTTGCTCACCGCAGATGCCCTGCGCGTGCGTGAGGGAGCGGCGGCTCGGATGACGTTTGGCGGCGAAGCCATGAGCACATCCGCGGAGGAGCAGCCCGGCGATACGATCATAGGCCGTGTGGTGCGTGTCGAGCCCGCGGCCTTCACCCGCCTCTCGGCGCTGGGTGTCGAAGAGCAGCGCGTCAATGTGGTGGTGGCGATACCCGCCACGGTGCACCTCGGCGATCGCTATCGGGCCGATGTCCGCATCACCGTGTGGGAAGCCCCACGCGTACTGCGGGTCCACGCCAGCGCGCTCGTGCGTGATGGTGATCGCTGGGGCGTGTGGCGCGTCAGCGAAGGGCGCGCACGTCTCGTGCGTATCCGACTGGGCGAGCGGGGCGGCGAGCTTGTGGAGGTCCTCGGCGGACTCACCGCCGCCGATACCGTGGTACTCTTTCCGAATGAACAGCTGCGTGAGGGCGCGTCCGTGAAGATGAAGTGACGCGCAACCGGTGATCGCAGCCTAGGTGGTCTTCCGCGGCGAGTACAACTCGAGGTCGCGCCCCATCAGAAGCGTCGTCAGTACCACCGTGGCACTGATCCAGAATGGACTCTGATGACCGAACGTGTCGAAGGCGAGGCCAAGCATGACCGGAAATGCCACACGGGTAATGCCGCCGAAGGTCTGTTGCACTCCCATGTAGAGACCGCGCTCGGTGCTGCTCACCACGCGTGACAGCATCGCAGTGACGCACGGGAACGTGAAGGCGGTCCCCAATGGCAGCATACCCACCGACAGCGCGAGCAATGGCAGGTTGGGAGAGAACGACAGGCCGATCAGTCCAGCGGCGAGTAGAAGGATTCCCGCGCGGCTGAGCCGTGGTTCCCCGATGCGGTCCACCAGACGACCGAGCATGAGCGCGCGTACCACCACGCTCAGCACGCCGATGTACATGAAGAAATAGCCGATGGTGTTCTCGGTGACACCGAATCGATCAGCGAGGAAGAGCGCGAGGATCGCGGTCGTCCCCTGAAAGGCGCCGATGGCGAGCGCGTAGATCAGGATGAGGCGCGAAGCCGGCTCGCTGGGATGGCTCATCACGCGAAGCACCGCCTCGCGGGAGCCTTTGGGTTTGGCCTTCGTGCCCTCGGAGCCCGGCTTGCGGATCTCCGTGAGATAACGCGACGCGAACACCATGTTGACCACGCACAACCCTGCCGCCACCAGCCCCGGTGTGTTCTTGCTCCACAACTGCACCCACGAGCCGATCACGGGCCCGAGCGCCACGCCGGCGTTGGTCGCCGCCGAGAGCCAGCCGAGGCTCTTGGCGCGATCCTCCGGGCGTGTCGCATCGGCCACGTAGGCCTGAATCACACTCACCGTACCGCCGCCCGCGCCTTGCACGATGCGTGAAAGGAACAGCAGCCAGAGGCTGTCGGCATACGCGAACACCACGTACGCCAAGGCACTCGCTCCAAGTCCCACCATCAGCGCCGGCCGCCGGCCGTACTTGTCGCTGAAACGGCCCCACACCGGCGCGCTCAGCAACTGCGCCACGCTGAAGGAGCTCACGAGTAACCCGACCACCGCACCACCGGCACCCAGGCTCTTCGCGTAGAAGGGCAGAAGCGGCAGGATCATCAACAGGCCGAGCATGTCGATGAACGCCGTAACCATGAGCACTGCGAGTTTGCCGAAGGCGGACTTTCCGTCGTCGACCGGATCCTCGTCGGTGCGCTGGGTGCTGGTGCCGATATTGCTCACGCGGTGGGGTCAGTCGGTCTTGCCGAGGGCGGCGGGCGCAACGCTGCGCCCCACGACACCGGCCAGCGCCACGATGGTGAGCACATACGGGATCATCTCCACGAATTGGCTCGGAACCACCTGGGCGCCCTGTAGCTGAATCTGTAGGGTCTCGGCGCCCGCGAACAGCAGGCAGGCCACGGCAACGCGTACCGGTTCCCAACGGCCGAAGATCACGGCGGCCAGCGCAATGAAGCCACGCCCTGCCGTCATGCCGTCGGTGAACTGGTGCTGATCGAGCGCCAGATACGCGCCGCCCAGACTGGCGAGCGCCCCGGCGATGTAGAGCCCCTTGAGCCGCATGGGGTTCACGGCTACGCCCAACGTGGCGGCCGCTTCGGGCTTCTCGCCCACGGCACGCGCCCGGAGGCCGAACGGCGTGCGATAGAGGACCCACCCGAGTGCCGGCAACGCGGCGAGACCGATCCACACCACGGGGTTCACGAAGCTCGCCAGCAGGGCATTGCCCGCGTTCTCCCCGCCAAATCCCGGCACGCGCGGCGAGTTGCTGGAGCTGTCGAATACGAGCCGCAGGAAATAGCGCGTGCTCGCGGCCACGATGAGGTTGATGGCGACACCCACCACGACCTGATTCGCACGATAGCGAATGGTCGAGATGGCGAGCAGACTGGTGACGAATCCGCCTGCCACCAGGGCGCCAAACAGGCCCGCCCACGGGCTGTTGCCGTAGTAGCTGCCCAGGGCAGCGCCGAACGCGCCGGAGAGCATGAGCCCTTCGAGACCGAGCGCGATGATGCCCACCCGCTCCGACATCACGCCACCGGCAGCCGCCAGCAGATACGGCACCGCGATACGGATGGCCTGCAGCACGAAGGCGAGCACCATCATGACTCACCTCCCTGGGGCTGCTTCCGTGCCAACGACGCGGTGACACTGGCCGCCGCGGCGCGGATCTGCTGCTGCACTTCGGGCACCGCCGTGGCTACCGACAGAATGACCGCGGCCGTGAGAATATCAGTGAGCTGCTTCGGTACCACGGCGTTCACGGCCAACCCGCCCTGCGACAGCGTCGCGAAGAGCAGCGCCGACGCCAGCACGCCAATCGGGTGGTTGCGCCCGACGAGGGCGACCGCGATTCCCAGAAAGCCCGCGCCGCCCGCGAAGCCTTCCTCGTAATAGCCCTTGTACCCCAGCACGAAGTTCACGCCGCCCAAGCCGGCGAGCGCCCCCGACAGCACCATGCTCACCAGCAGCACGCGCGGCACCTTCACGCCGCCGTATTCGGCCGCGTCGGGCTGCAGCCCCACGGCGCGCAGTTCGTAGCCGCTGCGCGTGCGGAACAGATACCACCAGCTCGCCACGGCCGCGGCCACGGCGAAGAGCACGGTGAAGTTCACGGCACTGCCGCGGAACATCGCGAACACGTCGGCCAGGCGGGCCACGTTGCCCGCGGCGATGTCGGGGGTGCGCAGCGTTTCCGGCAGGTGCAGCTTCGCCGAGACGATCCAGTTGAGCAGCGCGAGGACGATGAAGTTGAGCATGATCGTCACGATCACTTCACTCGCACCGAAGCGGGCGCGCAACGCACCGGGAAGGGCGCCCACGGCGCCACCCACGAACATCGCGGCGAGCAGGCAGACGGGCACCGCAAGCAGGGCGGGCAACGACGACGGCAGCAGCAGGCCCATCACCGCTGCCCCGAAGCCGCCCGCGGCGAGCTGACCCTCGGCGCCCACGTTGAACAGTCCGGCGCGTCCGGCCATCGCGAACGCCAGCCCTGTGCAGGTGAGCGTGGTGGCCTTGTACAGCACCTGACCGACACCGTACGCGTTGCCCCACGTCCCCTTCACCAGCAGCGACCACACCGCGGCGGGGGATTCGCCGAACGACAGGATGAGGAGATCACCCAGTACGGCGGCAAGGCCGAGCGCCACCAGCGCCGGCAATACCGCCTCCCACACGCGCGTGCTCTTGAGCGTTCCGGTGCTCATGCCGCCGCCCCCGTCATGAAGGGCCCGAGCAACTCCGCCGTGCATGCGGATGCCGGCAACACGGTGACGAAACGCCCGCTGTACATCACGGCAATGCGATCGGAGAGCGCGAGCACTTCGGGGAGATCGGCGCTCACGAGCAGAATACCCTTCCCAGCATCGCGGGCGGCGCGGAGCTGCGCGTGAATGAATTCGATGGCGCCCACGTCCACACCACGCGTGGGCTGCGCGGCCAGCAGTACGTGGAAGGCGCGCCCCATCTCCCGCGCGATCACGATCTTCTGCTGGTTGCCACCGGAGAGGGCCCGGGCCGGCAACTCCGCCATCGGCGGGCGGATATCGAAGCGCTCCACCTGCTCCACGGCATTCGCCGCAATGCGCGCGCGATCGAGACCGCCGCGCGACGCGAAGTGATGTTGCCGCCCGAGAATGAGATTGTCGGCGATGGAGTAGTCGAGCACGAGCCCGCGGCGATGACGGTCCTCGGGGATGTGCGACAGGCCAAGGTCGGCCCGCTCGCGCACCGACAGCGTGGTGAGGGCATGCGCGCCCAACTGCACGTGCCCACCCTCTACGCGGCGCAGTCCGGCGATGGCCTCGAGCAGTTCGGTCTGTCCGTTGCCTTCCACTCCGGCAATGCCCACGATCTCACCAGGCCGGATATCGAACGACAAATCGTTCACCGCCATGGTGCCGCGATCGGACCGTACGCGCAGGTTCTGCACCTGCAGCACCGGGTCGCGGCCGCTCATGCCGGGAGGCGTGTGCGCCTCCCCGGTACGCACCGCACCCACCGCATCCAGATGCAGGTTCACGTCGCGCCCCACCATCGCGCGCGCGATGTCGCGAGGCGTGGTACCGGCCGTGGGGAACTGCGACACCGTGGCGCCGGCCCGCATCACCGTAATGGTGTCCGACACGGCGATCACTTCGTCGAGCTTGTGCGTGATGAGCACCACCGTGCCGCCATCGGCGCGCAGCGTGCGCAGCACACCCCACAACTCCTGCACTTCCGGCGGCGAGAGTACGGCCGTGGGTTCGTCGAGAATGAGCACGCGCGCCCCGCGATACAGCGCCTTGAGAATCTCGACCCGCTGGGCTTCGCCCACGGTGAGATCGGCGATCGTCGCGCGCGCATCCACGTGCAGCCCGCACTTCTTGCACAGCGCTTCAACCTCGAGCACCGCCCGCTGCAGGTCGATCGTGATGCCCTTGGTGGGCTCCATGCCCAGCACCACGTTTTCCGCTACCGTGAGCGTGGGCACCAGCATGAAGTGCTGATGCACCATGCCTACGCCGGCGGCGATGGCGTTGGTGGTCTTCCAGCCGGTCACGTCACGGCCGTTCACCTCCACCGTCCCGCCATCGGGTGCGTACAGCCCCGCCAGCACGCGCATGAGCGTGCTCTTGCCCGCGCCATTTTCCCCGACGAGCGCGTGAATCTCGCCTTGCTGTACTTCGAGCGCGGCATCGCGGTTGGCCACCACCGCGCCGAACGTCTTCACCACCCCCGCCATGCGAATCGCCGGCGCGTTCGCCGGTGCGCTGCGCCCGGTGCTCACTTGTCGCCCTCACGCGTGGCGGGCACGGTGATGCGGCCGACTATGATATCGGCGCTGAGCGAATCGAGCGTCGCGCGTACGCGGTCGGGAATAAGCGTGCGGTTGTTGCGGTCGTAGATGTAGCCCACGCCCTTCTCCGCGAGCCCGAACTGCTGCACGCCACCGGTGAACGAGCCCTCCTTCACCGATTTCACGGCGGCCAAGACCGAGGCATCGATCCCCTTCACCATGCTCGTGAGGATGAACCCCGGGGCTTCGCCGTACTGATCGGCATCCACGCCGATCGCAAGCCGGCCGGTGGTGCGCGCCGCCTCGAAGACGCCAAGGCCGGTGGAGCCCGACGCATGGAAGATCACGTTGACGCCCTGATTGTACATCGCGAGCGCCATCTCCTTGCCACGGCCCGGATTGCGAAACGCTTCCGGCGTCACGCCGGCGTAATTCGCGATCACCGTACAGTCGGGGCACACGTGATTCACCCCGGCCCGGTAGCCGGCCTCGAACTTGTGGATGAGCGAGATATCCATGCCGCCTACGAACCCGATCTTCTTGCTCTTCCCCACCAGCGCCGCGAGGGCACCCACGAGGAACGAACCCTGTTCTTCGCGGAACTTGAGCGCGCGGAGATTCGTCGGGAGCGGCAGCGGCTGGCCCAGCGAGTCGAGTGGCACCGACATGTCCACGTTGGCGAAGCGCACGTTGGGATACTCCTTGGCCAACGCCAGCACATCGTCGGTGAAGATGAAGCCCACGCCGATCACCAGATCCATCCCCTCGGCCGCGAGCAACCGGAGTCCGGCTTCGCGGTCAGAGCCCTCCCCGGGCTCGATGTACGTCACGCGGGCCCCGAGTTCCTTCCCGGCCCGTTCGCCCCCAAGGTAGGCGCCGTCGTTGAACGACTTATCGCCCCGACCGCCGACATCGAACACGATGCCGACATCGAGCCCGTCGGAGGTGTCCGCGACGGTCGCGCCGGACGGACGCACGGTGAGCAGAAGGACGTGGGCGAGGAGGAGCGCCCCGATCAGAGAGAGGGTACGACGCATGGCTCCGAAGGTTCGCCGCCGAAGGGCCGCACGGGAAGGGCTTGCGCTCTCCCCCGAGAAAAAAACGGCCGTGGGCGGGTGCCCACGGCCGTTCGTCGAACGTGCGGTCTGCCTTACTTGATCGGCTTGTAGCGGTAGGCGTAGATGCCCTTACCCGTAGCCTTGATCTCGATGTTCTTGCGGTCGCCCTTCTTGAGCGCGCCCGTTTCGGCCGTCGCCGATGCAACCACGTTGCCGGCCATGTCGAGGAACTCCGCCGTCACCGCGTAGGTGCCCGTGGCCGCCACCTGCTCGAGGGCGATCGTGAGCGTGGCGTTCTCTGCACCGCGCGAGAAGCCCGCGACTTCCGCCTTCACCGGCAGTTCTTCGGCGATCTTCTGGTACTTCACCAGCGAGTCGGTCCATGCCTTCTTTTCCGCGGGCAGCTTGGCCGCCTTGCCGATACCCTGGGCGGCGTAAGCGAAGAACATCCACGCGTCGTAGTTATTCGGGTCCAGCGCCACCAGCTTGCGGCTCGGATCGAACATGTCCTTGAAGCGATCCTTCGAGTAGTACGACGCCGCCACGTTGCGCAGGCCGTCACGGCTGTTGGGATTCTTCTTCACCGAGGCTTCGAACAGCTTGAGCGCGTCGTCGGACTTGTTGGCGCGGGTGGCCACCACACCGCCGATGGCGAGCGAGATGTCGCTCTGCTTGTCAGGGTTGGCGAGCATGTCGGCGTACACCTGCCCCATGTCCGGGTCCTTGGCCAACGTGAGCGCCTCGGCCCAGTTGTTGTAGTGGTTCGGCACCTCCGGGCTGTCCGGATACTCGGCAATGATCGTCTTGAACGACGTCGCCGCTTCCTTCGCGAGCGCCACCTGATCGGCACCCTGCGCCCCACCCGCCTGCTCCAGCTGCGTCATGGCGAGGTAGTACATGGAGCCGCTCTTGAGGTCCTTGTACACCGAGTCCTTGCCCGCCAGATCGATGACGTGCTTCCAGTGCATCATCGCCGCCTTCTTGTCGTTCTTCTGATTCGCGACGTTGGCCAGCACGTAGTGCGGGTACGGGCCGTTGGCGAGCAGCATGGAACGCTTGGCGTAGTACTCGGCTGAGTCGAGGCTGTTGCCGCTCATCGCCGCCAGGGCAGCCTGCGTCTGGGCAAGCCAGAGCTCGTTCTGACGCTGCGCCTTGATGTCGGCCTCACAGGCCGGCGAGGCTGCTACGATGGCCTTGTAGGCCGCGTCGACGGCGGTCACCAGGTCGATCGTCTCGGTCGGGTTGGCCACGAGACCAATCGACGCGCGCGTCGGCGCGTGCGGCGTACCCGGCTCGAGCGCCCACATCTTGAACACTTCGCTCAACATGTACTGGTAGCCCGTGGCGTTCTTGGCAAAACGCTCCGGCTTCGTGTCCAGCTCCTTGGTCATCGTCGTGAGCAGCTTCTTGCGCTGCTCGGGATTCTGCGACGACTTGGCCTGCTGGTACGACAGCGACAGCATCGCCATTTCCTTGGGCGCGTTGATGTCGATGTTGCACGAGGCGGACACGCCGCCCGGCTGAGCGACGGCCGTCGCGGGGACTACCGTGGTGAGCGACGCGGCGGCCACGGCACCAGCCATGAACGTCAAACGCATGACGTCTCCTGAAGATCGAAAGATGCAGGTGAGTCTGGCCGGGGTTCCGGCCAGGGGTTCAGTTGGGGACCCGATGTCCTTTGATTGAAACTACTATGACCGAACGGATCCGCACCCGGTTCCTTGTGATTGGTAGCGGGGTTGCCGGTTTACACACCGCGTGGCGTGCGTCGGCCCACGGGTCGGTGACGGTGCTCACAAAGCGCACCCTCTTCGACTCTGCAACGGCCTACGCGCAAGGGGGCATTGCCGCTGCACTTGGGGCCGGAGACAGCCCCCAACTGCACCGGGAGGACACCCTGGCGGCGGGGGCGGCCCTCTGTGACCGCGAGGCCGTACAGGTGCTGGTGGAGGAGGGGCCCGCCCGGGTGCGCGAACTGCAGGCCGCCGGGGCCCGCTTCGACCTCGATCCCGACGGCGACTTCCAGCTCGGACGGGAAGCTGCGCATTCCCGCCATCGGATCGTGCATGCCCGGGGCGACCAGACGGGCGCCGAAGTCGCCCGGGCGCTCGTCACCAGGGTTCGGGAAACGCCCAGCATTGACGTGCGGGAAACGGCCCGCGTGCTCGATCTGCTGCTGGTGGACGAGGAGGATGGCCCGCAGTGCGCCGGTGTACGGGTGTCCCTCGCCGGGCGCCCCGTGGAGATCGTGGCCGACGCGACCGTGCTCGCGACCGGCGGCTGCGGTCAGCTCTACCGGTATACCACCAATCCGCAGGTCGCGACCGGCGACGGCTTTGCAATTGCGCACCGGGCCGGCGCCCGACTCGCCGACATGGAATTCGTCCAGTTTCATCCTACGGCGCTCGACACCCCCGAAAACCCGCTGGCACTGGTGTCCGAGGCGGTGCGTGGCGAGGGGGCCATCCTCCTGAACGGCCGTGGCGAGCGGTTCATGCCGTCACGGCACCGCCTGGCCGAACTGGCCCCCCGCGATGTGGTCGCCCGCGAAATCTTCCGCGAGCAGCAGGCACACGGCCGCGTCTTTCTCGACGCGACCAAGCTGGGGGCCGGCTTTGCCACCCGCTTCCCGGGCATTGATGCCCTGTGCCGCGCCCGGGGGATCGACCCGTCCAGCACACCGATCCCCGTCACGCCGGCCGCCCACTACATGATGGGCGGGGTCGTCACCGATCTGGCCGGCCGTTCGAGTCTGCCGCGCCTGTACGCGGTAGGGGAGGTGGCCAGAACCGGGGTGCACGGCGCCAACCGGCTCGCCTCCAATTCCCTTCTGGAGGGGCTGGTGTTCGCTGAACGCGTGGCGCGCGACCTGGCCCATACGCCGGAAGAGCTCGCGGTGCCCGACCGGCACGACTGGGACGTGCCGCCTCTCCCCGATCGCGGTGCCGCCCAGGTCGCGGCCGACGAAATCCGCCGGCTCATGTGGGACTTCGCCGGCATCTCCCGAACGGCCGTCGGACTGCGTCGCTGTCAGGCGGCGCTCCAGCAGGTGGGGGAACGGCTTGCGCCGGGCGCCACCGAGGAGCGCAATCTCCATACCACCGCCACGCTAGTGACCGAAGCCGCACTCCTGCGCAAGGAGTCGCGTGGAGGGCACTTCCGAAGCGATTTTCCGAAGACGCGCCGGAAGTGGCAAGGCCGGCACATTACCTGGTAGCAGCATCCCCGCCGTCATGACGATTCTCGAAGCCCATTACGATCCCGCCATCGCCGAAGAGATCCGTTCCCTCGCCAAGGCGAAGAACGCGGTCATCCTCGCGCACAATTACGAGCGTCCGGAAATCCAGGATGTCGCCGATTACGTGGGCGACTCGCTCGGGTTGTCCCGTGAGGCCGCACGGACCGACGCCGACGTGATCGTCTTCTGCGGGGTGCACTTCATGGCCGAAACCGCGGCCATTTTGTCGCCCCAGAAGACCGTGCTGCTCCCCGATCTCGCCGCCGGCTGCTCGCTCGCCAGCACCATCGATGCGGCGCAACTGCGCGCTTGGAAGGCCGAGCATCCGGGCGCCGTGGTGGTGGCGTACGTGAACACTACGGCCGAGGTGAAGGCCGAGAGCGATTACTGCTGCACGTCGGGCAACGCGGTGGAAGTGGTGAACGCCATCCCGCGGGACCGGGAGATCCTCTTCCTCCCCGACATGTTCCTCGGCGCGCATGTGCGCCGCGAAACGGGGCGCGACAACATCCACGTGTGGATGGGGGAGTGTCACGTGCACGCGGGCATCGACCCCGAGCACATCTCGCGCACGCGCGCGCAGTACCCCGGCGCCGAGTTCCTCATTCACCCCGAATGCGGCTGCGCCACCCCGGTGGTGGAAGCGATCAGTGCCGGCGCGGTGGATCCGCACAACGTGCACATCCTCTCCACCGAGGGGATGATCAAGCGGCCCATGCAGACGTCGCAGGACACCTTCATTGTTGCCACCGAAATTGGCATCCTGCACCGGTTGCGGCGTGAGAATCCCGCCAAGCACTTCATCGCGGCGAATGACCGCGCGCAGTGCTCATTCATGAAGGTCACCACGCTGCCCAAGGTGCGTGATGCGCTGCTGTACAATCAGTTCCGCATCACGGTGCCCGAGGACATCGCGGCGCGCGCCCGGACGGCGATCGAGCGCATGGTGAGCATCGGTGGCAACGCGGGCGTCAGCCCCTTCGGTCCCGGGGATCCCGGGGAATGAACGCGCTCCACCCGCCGCTCCGTCCCACACCGCCCGCGTCCCATCCGCGGGCGGGCTTCCCGCTGTCGGCGGAAGACACGACGGCGCGGGTGCGGGCGGCACTGCAGGAAGACGAAGCGTTCAACGACGTGTCCACGATCGCCACGGTGATGGGTGCGCGCGAGGTGCGCGGCGCCATTGTGGCGCGCCGCGCGGGGGTGATCGCCGGCATTCCGCTCGCCATCGAGGCATTCCGCCAGCTCGATCCGACCATCACGGTGCGCGTGGACGCCGAAGACGGAACCCACGTGAAGGCGGGTGATCCGGTGCTTTCGCTCACGGGCCACGCGCGCGGCATGCTTTCGGCCGAGCGCACTGCGCTCAACTACCTGCAGCGGCTGTCCGGGATCGCCACCCTCACCGCTCGCTTCGTCGACGCGATCACGGGCTCCCGGGCGCAGATTCTCGATACGCGCAAGACCACGCCGGGCTGGCGCACGCTGGAGAAGTATGCAGTCCGCGCCGGCGGCGGCACCAACCACCGGCTCGATCTGCGGAGCGGTGTGCTCATCAAGGACAACCATTTGGCCGCCATCGGTGGGGATATCGCTACGGCGGTTACCCGCGCCCGTCAGATCGCCGTCCCGGGCACGCCAGTGCAGGTGGAGTGCGATACGGTGGCACAGGTGGAGGCCGCCGTTGCCGCCGGCGCCGACTGGGTGCTGCTCGACAACATGTCGCTCGATCAGTTGCGTGACGCCGTGGCACGCTGTGCCGGACGAGTGGTCACCGAGGCGTCCGGCGGGGTAACGCTCGATACGGTGCGTGCCATCGCCGACACCGGCGTCGACCGGATTTCGGTGGGTGCCCTCACCCATTCGGCGCCCGCGCTCGATCTCGGACTCGATTTCGACGGTCTGTGAATCCCCTCACCCACACGGCCGCACCCTTCGCCATGCCCGTCCGCCTCCCTCCGCTCACTGAACGCCCGTCGCGCATCCTGCTCGAGGCGATCATCGATTATGCCGGCCTGTTTCCCCCGGCCTCGCTCGACATGGCGCGCGCCGTTCGCAACTTCGCGCACTATCGGGCGGGGGGTGCGGGGTGGATGCTCGGACGCTTCGTTTGTCCTGCCTCGCGCCTGGCCGAGTTCTCCGCGGCGGCCGACCCACTCCTGCCCCGGGACGCCGGCGCGATTCCGTGGCTGCTGTCGGTGACCGGCAGTGGCGATCTGCACGCCGACCTCGAAGCGATCACTGCGTTCAACGAGCGACATCGGGTGTGTTTCGAGGAATGCGGCGCACGCGTCGATTCGTACGAAGCCAAAGTCGGCAGCGTCGCCGAAATCATGGCCTTGCACGACGCCCTGCCGCGCTCGTTCCACGCGTGGTTGGAAGTGCCGATCGTCACGGATCCGAGCGAGCTGCTGGAAGCCATCGCCAAGGTGGGGCGTTTCGCGAAGATGCGGACGGGGGGCACGGTGGCCGAGGCGTTTCCGTCGAAGCAACACATCGTGGATTTCCTGCGGGCCCTGCTCACGTACGACGTGCGCGCCAAGGCGACGGCCGGGTTGCATCACCCCCTGTGTGGCACCTACCGCCTGACGTACGAGCCCGAGGCCGCGACCTGTCGCATGTTCGGTTTTCTGAACGTGCTGCTGGCGGCTGCCGTCATCGCGAACGGCGGCACCGATACCCTCGCCGTGCAGGCGATCGAAGAAGCCCGGGTGTCGTCACTCGAGTTTTCCGAGACGCATCTCGTCTGGCACGCAGGCGATGGGCCCATCGCCATCGCCCGCCACACGCTGCAGCAGGTCCGGGAGCACATGATCGTGAGCATCGGCTCCTGTTCGTTCACGGAGCCCGTCGACGAGAGTCGCGCGCTCGGTTGGATTTGACGCGACGGCGCCATCATCGCTGGCGCTCCGCTACGTCCCCCTTTTCGGCACTATGACGTCCTCCGTGTTTCCGCTCTCCAGCTGGGTCGCCAGCGCCAACGGCCACGCCGACTTCCCGTTACACAATCTGCCGTTCGGCGTATTCCGTCGCGCCGGCAGCTCTGAAACGCCGCGCGTCGGGGTCGCCATCGGCGATGCAATCCTCGATGTAGCGGCGTGTCATGCGGCGGGCCTCTGCGGTGAGGCCGATGCCCTCACGCAGCAGGCCATGCGCGCCTGTGCCGCGCCGGCGCTCAACGCGCTGATGGCCCTCGGGGCCGACGCGCGCCGGGCGCTGCGCCTCGCCTTGCTCGAACTGCTCGGGAAACACGCCGCCGTACACACGCAGCAAACGGCACAGCACGCCCTCGTGCTGCAGTGCGACGCCGAGCTGTTCTTGCCGGTGCAGGTGGGCGACTACACCGACTTCTATGCGTCAGTGCACCACGCCACGAACGTGGGCAGCATGTTCCGCCCCGACAACCCGCTGCTCCCCAACTACAAGTGGGTGCCGATCGGCTACCACGGCCGGGCCTCGAGTCTCGTCGTCTCGGGTGCCACCGTCACCCGTCCGGTGGGACAGCGCAAGGGCCCCAACGACGCCGTACCCACGGTGGGGCCGTCACGGTCGCTCGACTACGAGCTCGAACTCGGCGCCTTCGTCGGGGCCGGCAACGCGCTCGGTGAGACGATCGCGCTGGCCGACGCCGAACGTCACCTGTGGGGGCTGTGTCTGCTCAACGACTGGTCGGCGCGCGATCTGCAGGCGTGGGAGTACCAGCCGCTCGGGCCCTTTCTCGCCAAGAACTTCGCGAGCACCATCAGTCCGTGGGTCGTCACGCTCGAGGCCCTCGAGCCGTTTCGTGCCCCCCTCGCGCCCCGCGCCGAGGGCGATCCGGCCCCGCTGCCGTATCTGTCGAACGAGGGCGACGCGGCACACGGTGGCTTCGCCATTGCGCTCGAGGTGTGGCTGCGCACGGCGCGCATGCGCGACGCGGGTGAGCCGGCCGTGTGTCTCTCGCGAAGCAGTGCGCTCGATCTGTACTGGAGCTTTGCGCAGATGCTCACGCACCACGCCAGCACCGGGTGCAACATGCGCCCCGGCGACCTTCTTGGCAGCGGGACCATATCCGGGGCCGACAAGGGCAGCCGTGGCTGTCTGTTGGAGCTCACCTGGCGTGCGGCCGAACCGATCGCGTTGCCGAACGGCGAGCAGCGCGGCTTCCTCGAGGACGGCGACGAGGTCACCCTGACGGCCCATGCCGGGCAGGGGAGTGCGCGGATCGGGTTCGGCCGCTGCACCGGCGAGGTGCGCGCCGCGCGCACCTGAGCCCGAACGGCTCGTCGTGCGGGACGTACCGGCGGCCCCGTGTCGGCGGCCCCGTGCCGGCGGAACGGGGGCGTCCGTTCGGGCATTGATCTCCCATGATGTCCGACCTGTTGTTCGCGCGCTCGCAGATGGCGATGTCGCTGGCGTTTCACATCGTGTTTGCGGTGGTGGGCATCGGTATGCCGGCGCTTATGGTCATCGCCGAGTGGCGGTGGCTCCGGACGCGTGACCCGGTACTCCTGGAACTCGCCAAGCGATGGGCCAAGGGCACAGCCATTCTGTTCGCGGTGGGCGCCGTCTCGGGGACGGTGTTGAGCTTCGAGCTCGGGCTGCTCTGGCCCACGTTCATGGAGCATGCCGGCGCGATCATCGGCATGCCGTTTTCGCTCGAGGGCTTCGCGTTCTTCACCGAAGCCATCTTCCTTGGCATCTACCTCTACGCCTGGAAGCGCATTCCGCCGCGCGCCCATTTCGCCGCGGGGGTCGTCGTGGCGGTGAGCGGCGCCCTCAGCGGGGCCTTCGTGGTGTGCGCGAATGCGTGGATGAACGCGCCGGCTGGGTTCGAGCTCGTCAACGGCGAAATCGTGAACGTGGACCCCGTGGCGGCGATGTTCAACGACGCGGCCGGACCGCAGGTCGTGCACATGACGCTGGCGGCGTTCGCGGCCACCGGGTTTGCCGTCGCCGGGGTGCATGCGTACGCACTCTGGCGCGGCACGCTGCATCGCGCGTTCCATCGGGCCGCACTGCAGATCGCCCTCACCATCGGGTTGCCGGCTGCCGTGCTGCAGCCGCTCAGCGGCGACTGGAGCGCGCGCGACGTCGCCAAGCGTCAGCCCATCAAGCTCGCGGCCATGGAAGGGCATCTGCGTACGGGGCCGGCGTCATTCGTGATCGGCGGGTGGCCCAACGCGACGACGCTCGAGCACACCGGGGCGATCGAGATTCCCGGGGCGCTTTCCCTGTTACTCCACGGTGATCGCCGCGCGGTGGTGCAGGGGATCGACAGCGTGACGCCCGAGGATCGTCCGCCGCTCGCCATCGTGCACCTCGCTTTTCAGATCATGGTGGCCTGTGGGACGGTGATGGCCACGTTGGCGTTGTTCGGAGCCTGGCGCTGGTGGCAGCGCCGGCGCGGCCGCGGCGTGGCATTGCCCGATGACCGCCGGTTCCTCCTGGCGCTCGTCATGGCGGCCCCGCTGGGCTTCATCGCCCTCGAAGCCGGGTGGACCGTCACCGAGGTGGGACGCCAACCGTGGATCGTGCAGGGGGTCATGCGCACCGCCGAAGCGGTGACGCCGATGCCGGGGCTCGGCATCACCTTCGCGCTCTTCAGCGTCCTGTACATCGGCCTCGCCATCGCGGTCGTGTTTCTCCTGTGGCGCCAGATCCTCAAGACCGGCGTCACGCTGATCCCGCTTGGGGTCACGAGCGAATTGCCCATCCCCTCGCGCGTCACCGGCGCCGTCCCCGCGCCCAAGTCGTGACGCCTCCCACCGCACTCACCTGGACGCTCCCGCACATCGTGGCCGGAGTCATGGTGCTGTCGCTCAACATGTATGTGCTCCTCGGCGGCGCCGACTTCGGTGGCGGCGTGTGGGATTTCTTCGCGCGTGGCGACAAGCGGGACGAACAGCGCGCGCTCATCGCCGAGGCTATTGGCCCCATCTGGGAAGCCAACCACGTGTGGCTCATCCTCGTGGTCGTGCTGCTTTTCAGTTGCTTTCCGAAGGCGTTCGCGCACCTCGCCACTGAATTGCACGTGCCACTCACCATCATGCTCGTCGGCGTGGTGCTGCGCGGATCGGCCTTTACGTTCCGCACCTACGACAGCAAGCAGGACGCCGTGCAGCGCCGCTGGGGGCGCATCTTCTCGGTGGCGAGTCTCCTCACCCCCATCGTGCTTGGTGTGTGCCTTGGTGCCGTCTCGAGCGGTGCCCTGCCGCTGCGGAGCGCCCGCGAGGCCGCGACGTTGTCCTTCGCAGCCCGCTTCGTCGACCCGTGGTTCGCGTCCCCCTTCCCGTGGGCGGTGGGGCTGCTCACGCTGCTGCTGTTCGCGTTTCTGGCGGCCAGCTATCTCACCGTCGAGGCGCCCGAGGGGGCACTGCGGAACGTGTTTCGGCGGCGCGCCCTGCAGTCCCAGGGGGCCCTGCTCTTCACGGCGCTCGCCACGCTGGCGGTGGCCCGTGCTGAGAACCCGCTCCTCTTCGATGGGCTGACCAACGGACGGACGGCGCTCATCATGCACGTGATCACGGCGTGCGCGGCCGCGACCTCCATCTGGGCGCTGTCCACGCGGCGCTTTCAGATCGCCCGGCTGGCGGCGGCGGCCCAGGCGTCGTTCATCCTCTGGGGGTGGGCGTGGACGCAGTTTCCGTGGCTCATCCCCCCCGATCGCACCATCACCGAGCTCGCAGCCCCTCGCATCACCCTGCAGCTCATCCTCGGCGCGCTGGGGGTCGGTACCGTCATCCTGCTGCCCAGCTTCGTGTACCTGTTCCGTGTGTTCAAGCGCGGGGAAACGGTGTTCGGCGCCGACCAGCCGTAGCACGCGACCGTATCCGTCGGCGTTACCCTTCCCCGAGGTTGTATCTGGGGCGTAATTTGCAACTTATGCGCCCCGACTTGATTCGAGTGATTTTGGTGGATGACCACCAGATTGTCCGTTCCGGATTGAAAGCCGTCCTCTCCACTGCCAAGGACATCACCGTCGTTGGCGAAGGGGGCACCGGAAAGGATGCCCTCGCGCTGGCGGAGCGTCTCAATCCGCATGTGATCGTGATGGACCTCTCCATGCCCGATATGGACGGGCTCACGGCCACGCGTGAATTGCAGAAGGCCAACGCCAACCGGGTGCAGCACCACGACGAGCCGGCTACGCGCCGCGTGCTGGTGCTGACCATGCACACCGAGGACGAGCACCTCGTGGCGCTGCTCGAGGCGGGCGCGGGTGGATACCTGCTCAAGTCGGTCGCCGACCGCGACCTCGTGGATGCCGTGCGCACCGTGGCGGCCGGCGATGTGTACGTACAACCGACGGCGGCTCGTGCGCTGGCGCGCGGCCTCGCGAAACGCGACGGCAATGCCGAGGAGCGGACCCGCTTCGACAAGCTCACCGATCGCGAGCAGGTGGTGCTCAAGATGGTGGCCGAGGGCTATACCGCCCCGGAAATCGGCGAGCATCTGACCATCTCGCCCAAGACGGTGGACACATACAAGCAGCGCATCGGTGAGAAGCTCGGCCTCACGCACCGCACCGACTACGTGAAGTTCGCGCTCAAGCTGGGACTCTTGAAGAACGAGGCATAGTGCCCGGTTGGGTTGCTGAACGCAGTTACGAACTAATCCGATCCACCGCCGCCTGCTGCTCGTCGCGCACCAGACTCCACGATGGTAACGGCGGTACGTTCACGTCCATCAGCGCGTCGCTCGACGCATAGCCGGCCTCGTCGCGCACTCGCTGCGCGATGTCGCGCCGCAGATCGTCGATCTGTTCACCCGCGCCACCCTCGAGTTCCATGCGCGCCGCGCGGAAACGGCGCCCCGACTGCAGACAGAACAACTCGGTGAGCGCGATCTCGCGCGCACACGCGTCGGCCCCACGCTCCTCGATGAGCTTCTGCGTGCGGGCGATCGTGGTGCAGCGCGCGTACAACTCGATCGCCATGTCGGCCAACCGCTCCACGACCAGCTGACGCTGCAGGATTTCCTTGCGGTGCGTAGTGATGGCACTCGCGGTGGCCTTCGACAGCTCCACCACGTGCTGCTCCACATACTCGGCGTGCGGCTTGAGCGAGGTGTGTAGCGTGGTCTGGAAGCGATCACGCTTGCCGAAGGCACTCGCGACACGCCCGGCGGCAAAGCTCGAGACCAGCACCCAGTTCTGAATGGGGTTCTTGAGTGCGCCGGCGATTTCCTTGAGCTCTTCCGCCGGCCCCTGGATACCATTGAGCCCCACGAAGAGACGAAGGATTTCGTTCGCCCCCTCGAAGATGCGATTGATGCGCGCGTCGCGCAGGTAGCGCTCGTACGGCCATGGCTTCACGAAGCCACGACCGCCGGCCAGCTGCACCAGCTCGTCGGAGCTGCGCCACACCAGTTCACTCGAGAACACCTTCGCGCAGGCAGCTTCGAGGGACGCGTCCACGTCGTCGCGGTCGAGCGCCGCTGCAAGCGCGCCCACCATGGCGTCGGCCGCGTACGTTTCACTCGCCATCGTCGCCATCTTGCGCTGCGTGATCTCGAAACTCGCGAGCGGGCCGCCGAACTGCGTGCGCGCTTCGGCGTACCGCGTGAACTCACCCAGCAGTTTCTTGCACGCCGACGTGCACCCCGACGCGAGGGACAGGCGTCCGGCGTTGAGGGCGTTCACCGCCACACGGAATCCCTTGCCGACCTCGCCGAGGACGTGGTCGTCGGGCACGAAGAGATTCTCGAAGACCAGTTCGGCCTGGGTACTGGCGCGGATCCCGAGTTTGCGAATGGTGCCGTCCACGCGGAACCCGGGCATGTCGGGACGGATGATGAAGGCCGTGGGGCGCCATGCCGTTTCTCCGTTCCGCTCTACCGGCGTCTGCGCGAAGGTCGCCAGGACGCCAGCGCGCTGGCCGTTGCCGATCCAGTGCTTGCGGCCGTTGAGCACCCACCCCGTGCCGTCGGCGCTCCGTTCGGCGCGCGTCACGATATGCTGCGCATCAGAACCCGTCTCCGGCTCCGTGAGTGCGTAGGCGGCCAGGGTTTCGCCGCGCGCGAGTCCCGGGAGATAGCGCGCCTTCTGCGCCTCGTTCCCGGCGATCACGATGGCCTTGCTCCCCAGCCCACAGTGCACACCGATGAGCACCCCGAGTGAGGCATCGATGGAAGCCACGGCACCGAACACCCGCGCATAGGCGCTCGCCGACAGCCCCAGTCCGCCGTACGCCTTGGGGATGGTGAGGGCCAACAGCCCCGCCGCGGCGAACGCTTCAACGACCGCCTCGTCGATCCCTTCCTGTTCATCGAAGCGGCGCGCATCGATGAGCCCCGAGGCCACCATCGCATTCACCGCATCGACCAGCCGGTGTACGGTGCGCGCCTCGTCGGGATCCCGGGCGTCGAGCGTAGCCGGGAAGGGGAACAGCAGCGACTCATTAATGTCGCCGGCGAACAGATCACGCAGGAACGACGGGCGGGGGCCCACCGAGTTTTGGGTCATCGCGGTTGGGCCCTACCCGTTGGTTCGTGATGCAGTCCGTCCTATTGGACGGTGACGGTGATCGTGGTGGCCTTACCCTCAGCCTGTCCGACCGAGTTCAGCGCACGAATGGTGAGCGTTGCGGAGCCGGAATTCGCGCCGAACACTGTGATACTAGTGCTCGTCGCATCGGACTGCGAGCCGGTCGCCACATTGGCGTCGGAGCTGGTCACCTGGACGAGGCGGTTGAACAGTTGGTTCCCCTGGGCGTCACGCAGCTGGATCGTGACGCGCGACTGGCCACCCCGCGTGAGGGATACGGCGGTCGACGTGGTCACGATCGTATCGACCGGGATGCGCTGAATCACCACCGTCGCCTGCCCGACGCGTCCTTCCGATGTCGCTGCGATGCTCACCGCTCCCGCCGCGAGCGCCGACACGGTGGTCGAGCGGGCGCCTTGCGTCACGGTAGCACGCGAGACGTCGCCCGAGATCCACTCGATGGTACGGTCGGTCACTTCGTTGCCGACGGAGTCCGTAACGGTGGCCGTGAGCGTGGCCGTGCGTCCCTCGAACACGCTCACCTGCAGCGGACTGACCGCAATCGTCGCGACCGGAATGCGCGTGACATTGAACGTGACGGTATCCGCCACGCCATCGATCGTCGCAATGATGCGGGCGGGCCCGATCGCGAGCCCGGTGGCAATGCCGGCCTGCGTGATCTGAACCGTCTGCGGTGTGTTCGTGCTCCAGGTGACGATGCGGCCGGGCGGAACCTGCGCGTTCGTCGAATCGAGCAGCGCCGCGCCGAAACCTCGCGGCACGCCGATCCGCAGCGAGCCGGTACGTGGTCCGATGACCAGGTTCACGATGCGCGCATCCACCACGGTGAGATCCGACTTGCAGGTGATCTGCGGATTCTCCACCGGGGAGGCGGTCACCGTCGCGCTTCCCGCCTTGATCGCGCGCGTCAACCCGGATCCCGACACCGTGGCGACTGTTTCGTCGCTGCTGGTCCACGCGATCGTGCGCCCGAGATTCGGAATGACCGTGTTGGCCGTGTCGAAGAGCGTGAGCGTTGACTGAATGGTCTGCGTGACGGTGAGTCGCGACGTGGCCGGCGACAACGTGCATCGTCCGATCGGGATCTCCGTCACGTTGATCGTGGCCTGGCCAACCGTCTGGTCGGATTCGGCCGTGATGACGGCGGTCCCCGGCGCGACAGCGGCGACAAGACCGGTCTGATCGACCGACACCACCGAGGCGTTGCTGGACGCCCATCGGAAGGCGCGGCCGCTGATGATCGTTTGCTGCGCATTGCGCGCCACTGCCACCAGCTGGCGCGTGTTGGTGCGACGGAGCGTCAGTACCGTTGGGGTGATGGTGATCGAGGCCGCCTGCTCAGGCGTGACCGTCACCTGCACCGAGGCGCTCTTGCCGTCGGCCGTGCCAGAAACGGTGGCGGTCCCCACGGCGATGGCAATCACGTTCCCTTCCGCGGTCACCGTGGCGACCGCCGCGTTGCTCGACGAATACGCGACACGCTTGTTCCGGATGGTGTTGCCGTCGCAGTTGAACGCGGTGCCCACGATCGTGGCGGCCCCGTTCACTGGGAGCGTGAGGGAAGCTGGCGCCACCGTCACCGAACAGGCGGCCGGCGGCTTGAGATCAAGGCACCCGGCACTCATGGCAAGCCCCGCCACCAGCGCAGCGGTACCCATGCGCCGGGCACCGCGGGAAAACGACACAATTCGGTCTGCGACCCGCATGCAGCTCCGTCCTGGAAACAAAGAGTGGAAATCGGCGCACCGAAGGGCGCGCCGGGGGAATACCACAGAAAGACGCCCAGTCACAGGCAGCCGTAACCGTCACGCCGTTGGCACGGATCGGGCATTCGTCCGCTCCTGCAACCTGACCAGACGGGTACGGACCGGCAAGCGGCGTCGACCGCGCCCCCGGTGCGCCCCCCGCGTTGGCAACCACGTCGGAGGCCGGCGGGCGTAGCCAGAGCCCACGGTACCCGCCAACTTTGTGCAGCGATGCCCACGACCCAAGCGCACCCCGATCATCCGCGGCCACGCGACGTCACCGCGCAGTGGCTGTTGACCGCCGGATGGGTGGTCGGCGCGGCCCTGCTGCGTGCCCTGCTCGCCGCCGCGGTCCCCCTGCTGCCGGATGAGACCTATTACTGGGAGTGGTCCCGTCGCCTCGAGGCGGGATACTTCGACCATCCGCCCGGTATCGCGCTGCTCATCAAACTCGGCACCGGGCTGCTGGGCGCGAACACGGCGGGGGTTCGCGCCGGACCGGCGATCGCGGCGCTGCTGACGCACCTCGCGGCCGTGGCGTGTGCCTGGCAGCTGGCCGGCAAGGGCGCGGAAGGGGCGCAGGCGGGACGCCGAGCCGCCATGCTCATGACGCTGCTCCCCATCGCGACCCTCGGGCTCGTGCTGGCCACACCCGACGCCGCGCTGTTTGCCACCGCCATGGTGGCGCTGCTCGCCGTGGAGCGTGCGCTCGCGCATCCGGTGCGCTCGCTGCCAAGCCTCGGCTGGTGGGTTGCCGCCGGCCTCGCCCTCGGCGGGGCGTTCGTGGCCAAGTACACCGCCGTGCTGCTCCCCATGGGACTCGTCATCGCGTGCCTCGTACATCCGGCGCTGCGGCGACGGTTTCTCGATGCCGGCCCCTGGGTGGCGAGTGCGATCGCGCTCGCCCTCTTCGCGCCGGTCGTCGCGTGGAATCTGTTCAACAACTGGGTTTCCTTCCGCTTCCAGTTGGGCCATGGATTCAATCCGGCCTCTCGCGGGAACCCCATTTCGCGCGAACTCGAAATGCTCGGGGGCCAGGCTGGATTGGCCTCCCCCATTCTGTTCGTCGTCATGGCGATCGTGGTGGTGGCGGCGCTGCGCGAAGGGTGGCGCACGCGGCATACCGCCACGCCCACCGACCTCTCGGTGCGTCGCTTCGCCTTGGCCGTCATCGCGGTCGCGCCACTCGGCTTTTTTGCGGTGAGCGCGTGGCGCCGCCCGGTGGAGGCCAATTGGCCGGCCATGATCTACCCCGGCGCCATGATGCTGCTCGCCACCAGTACGGCCGCGGTGGCCCGCGGCGTGTGGTGGCGGCGAGGGCTCGGCCTGGCTGCCGGGTTGCTCGCCGTGGTCGTCGTACAGGCGCTCACGCCCGTGCTGCCGCTCACGGCGCGCAAGGATCCCATCGCGCGCGCGCACGGATGGCGTACGCTTGCTGACGCGGTGCAGGCCGCACGTCGCGATCCGTTTCTCGAAGGCACCGTGGACCAGTGGGTGGCCGCCGATCGCTACCAGGATGCGAGCGAGCTGGCCTTCCACCTGCCGGACCAGCCCACCGTGTTCTCGCTCAACCTTGGCGGGCGTACCAATCACTACGACGTGTGGCCCAACGCGTGGCAGAAAGTGCGGCCGGGTGATGGACTCGTCGTGGCGTTCGACGCCGACGCCAAGGGCGATTCGCTCGCGGGTGTCGTCGGCGGTTGGTTCAAGGAATCGAAGCCCGGCGCATTGGTCTCCCTGCAGCGCAACGGGGCCGAAGTGAGCACGCGGCGCGTGTGGTTGTATCGCCTTGCCCGTGATGTACCACGCGTGAGTCCCACGCACCCGACCGTACCATGAACGGTACGTGGTCTCTGGCGGCGGTGCTGGCCGTGGCGCTTGGCGGTGCCGTGGGCTCGGTGGCCCGCTATCTCACCACGCTCGCCTTCGCGCCGGTCGCCGCCGCGTTTCCATTCGCCACGCTCACGGTGAACGTCGTCGGCGCGTTTCTCATCGGCCTGTTCGCGCGCCTTGTCGGCGGCGCGGATTACGATCCCGTGGTGCGCCTCGCCCTCACGACCGGTTTGTGCGGCGGCTTCACCACGTTTTCCGCCATGTCGGCCGAGACCGTGACGCTCGTGCAGCAGGGGCGTGCCGGTCGGGCCGCTGTGTATGTGCTGCTCAGCCTCGTGCTGGGGTTCGGCGCGACGGCGTTCGGGCTGGCGGTTGCTCGCCCACGTCCGTGATCACGTTGCCTGTCGACGCGGTGTGCATTCCGCGCTTTCCGCGACCTCTGTGGCTTTCGCTCCCATGACGATGACCATTCCCTCGGATCTCGCCCAGTACTGCGCGGCCAACGATGCGCGCGCCCGCGACGAACTCTTCGCGTTCTTGCGCATCCCGTCCGTGTCGGCGCGCTCCGAACACAAGGGCGACTGCACCGCGGCGGCGCAGTATGTGGCCGACGCGCTCACCCGCATCGGCTTCACCACCACCGTCGAGCGCACACCGGGACATCCCATTGTGGTCGGCGAGTGGCGCCATGCGCCCGCGGGTGCGCCTACGCTGCTCATTTACGGACACTACGATGTGCAGCCCGCCGAACCGCTCGAGTTATGGACCTCGCCGCCGTTCGAACCCGAAGTGCGTGATGGCCGTATCTACGCGCGCGGGTCGGTGGACGACAAGGGACAGCTCTACCTGCATGTGAAGGCACTCGAAGCCCATCTCGCCGCTCGCGGCACGCTGCCCATCAACGTGATCGTCCTCGCCGAGGGCGAAGAAGAAGTGGGGAGCGTGAACCTCGAGGCCTTCCTCGAGCGCGAGAAGGCGCGTCTTGCCTGCGATGCCGTGGTGATCAGCGACAGCACCATGTTCGCGCCGGGCATCCCCAGCATTCTGTCGAGTTTGCGGGGCATGGCATATCTCGAGATCACCGTGCGCGGGGCCAGCGGCGATCTGCACAGCGGCATGTACGGCGGTGCCGTGGTGAATCCGGCCATGGCGCTCGCCCGCATTCTCGCCACGATGCACGATGCCGACGGACGCATCGCCATCCCCGGGTTTTATGATGACGTACGGCCGTTCCCCGAGCATGTGCGCGCGCAAATGCGCGAGCTGCCGTTCAGCGATGAGCAGCTCATGCACGAAGTGGGCGTCACGGCACTCGGCGGCGAACCCGGCTACACCACACTCGAGCGCCTCTGGACGCGCCCCACGTGTGAAGTGAACGGGTTGCTCAGCGGCTATACCGGCGAGGGCGCCAAGACGGTGCTTCCGGCAATGAGCATGGCCAAGGTGAGCTTCCGGCTGGTACCCGATCAGGACCCGCACACGATCGCGGCGCTCGTGCAGCAGCACGTAGAGCGCGTGGCGCCTGCCGGCGTGACGGTCACCGTGGAGAACCTCCACGGTGGCCGTCCGTGGCGCGCGGATCTGCAGGGACCCATCATTGACGCCGGCAAGGCGGCGCTCACCGCGGCCTTCGGGCGCGAACCTGTCATCACCGGTGAAGGCGGCAGTATCCCGGTCGTTGGCGACTTCGAACGCATTCTCGGCGCCCCCGTACTGCTCATGGGATTCGGTCTGCCCGGCGAGAACGCGCACGCCCCCGACGAGTGGATCAGCGACGAGAACTACCGGTTGGGCATCCGCGCGGCGGCGGTGTTGTACGAAGAGTACGGCAAGCGCGGCACGAGCAGCCCGTAATCGCCGCCACGTCAGGCCGCCGAGAAAAAACGGCTCCGGGACCAGGTCCCGGAGCCGTTTTCTTCATCGTGGATCCCGCCGAGCGCGCGAGTGGCGCTCCCGACGGCGATCAGAGCCCGTCGAGCAGCGAATCGTTGTTCGACGTGGCCGCGATGCGCTTGATGAGCCACTCCATGCCCGCCTGCGGTGGCAGCTGCGCCAATCCACGCCGCAGCAGATGCACCTTCTCCAGCTGGTCGGGACGGAAGAGCTTTTCCTCGCGACGCGTGCCGCTCACCGCGATGTCGAACGCCGGGAAGATGCGTCGGTCGGCCAGCGAGCGATCGAGCTTGATTTCGCAATTGCCGGTGCCCTTGAACTCCTCGAAGATGATGTCGTCCATGCGCGAGCCCGTCTCCACCAGCGCCGTGGCGATGATCGTGAGCGATCCGCCGCCATGTTCCTTGGCGATCATGCGGGCCGACCCGAAGAACGCCTTGGGCTTCTGCATGGCCGTGGCATCGAGGCCGCCCGACATCGTCCGGCCGGTGCCGCGGTCGACGGTGTTGTGGGCGCGGGCCATGCGCGTGATCGAGTCCAGCACGATCACGACGTCCTTGCCCATCTCCACGAGCCGACGTGCCCGCTCGAGCGTCATCTCCGCCACTTCGGTGTGGCGCTTGGGCGGCATGTCGAAGCTCGACGCCACGACCTCACCGTAGCCCCACGTGACCATCTCGCTCACTTCTTCCGGTCGCTCATCCACCAGCAGCACGAGCAGGGCCGCCTGCGGGTGATTCACCGCCACCCCTTCCACGATCGCCTGCAGCAGCGTGGTCTTGCCGGCGCGGGCCGGCGCGACGATGAGCGCACGCTGGCCGTACCCGATCGGCGCGATCAGATCGATCGCGCGACGCGTCACTTCGGGACCTGTCTTGGCCGGACGCCCCGTTTCGAGCGTGAGCTTCCGGTCGGGATAGCTCGCGACGAGCGTGTTGAAGTCCGGGCGCTTTTCGAGCACGACGGGCGAGCCGTCGTTGAGCTGCTGCACCTCGACCACCACAGAACGTCCACGATGATCGCGGCCGTACGTGACGTCGAGCTTGTCACCGCGGCGCAGCTGGTGCAGGCGCACCAGCGCCGGCGG
>Ga0164292_10000163_pt1 | contig 45758 bp, 37 predicted proteins | sample GEODES117metaG_FD_111486 | JGI IMG/M metagenome (GOLD analysis project Ga0164292, IMG submission 111486) | Eutrophic lake water microbial communities from Lake Mendota, Wisconsin, USA - GEODES117 metaG | ecosystem: Environmental > Aquatic > Freshwater > Lake | place: USA: Lake Mendota... | reverse complement strand
TTGTCCTTCTGTCAACATAGTTTATCTCGTAAATGAATAATTCTGCACGGTTTTATTTCCTGCCTCATCTTCAACAGAAATTTTAAGCTGATGTTCACCCCGGCTGCATTTTTCATCAAATTGGTAGGTGAACGTGTTTCCCCTTTGTACAAATCTGAGCCATTTCCCATCGAGTTCCGCCCTGAAATTTTTAATCAGGTTGTTGTCGTCCTTAACGTAAATGCTGATCTTACTGGCGCTTGTAAGGCTGGCACCGGGAAAACCCGACAACTGCGGTGGCTGCTCGTCTGCGATCAACTGGAATAAACCAAAATCGCGGAAATCGGCACTGTATTTACCCATCGCCCAGGTCGCTTTTTTTACAGAAACATTTGACCGGGTGATCTTCTTGATCAGCATACGGTCACGGTACTGGTATGGGACTGTTTTGTCGGGCCCTAATCTCAATGTGAAGTTAGTGTGCAGGGGAACGGTTGCCGTATGTATGGTATGGATCTTTGAAAAAGTCAGCGGAAGTCCTCCTGGCACGCTGCTGTACTTGAAATAAATGGAATCATATAAAACATTCTCCGGCATATACAGCTCCATATCGTCTGTCTCATACACATTGAGCTCCTCAGGCCTCATTACATTAGGCTGTTTGCCAACCGGCGCGATGGCTGAGGTCCGTTGCAAGCTAAACAGCAGCTGTGAAGTATTTCCGTAGGGATCGATGACCTCCAGTCTGTAGGCATGTGAGGCGGTATCCTTCAACTCGATAAAACCCCCGGGCTTTGAAAATGGATAAATGGTGAGCCTGTCCCCGGCAAGTGGCGTAAGGAACTGGATATATGACCCGCCCGACATTTTTGTTTTGTAATCAATATGGGCGTTCAGGTAGCGGGTCTCATCGTAGCTTATTCCGTCCAGACGAAATCCTGCAAGTGGTTTACCGCCTTCAGAAAGGGTGGCTTTGAATATCCCATTATTGTTGGCAGCCCCTGTCATCCGGTCCGTGGCATGAAGGGCGATGAGCACTTTATCGAAATTCAGCCTGGGAACGGTCGCCTTATATGATCCTGTGGTACTCTTAACCGCAGTTACCAGGATGGGGGTTTGTTCATAGACACTAATACTCCTGTTGTAAATCGCTATTTTATAAATATCGGGCGGAACATTGTCGGGTATATTGAAGCCCCAAAGCAAAGGATTAAGGCATTTATCTGTTGCAGTTTCCCGGATCTCAAAATGAACATGCGGCCCTTGAGAGCCGCCCGTATTCCCACTCATGCCTATTACATCACCTTTTTTCACCCGAAACAATCCTTCAGGGATCGGCAGATCCTGGGCCCAGCTTTCGGCGATATACTGTTGTTTCTTAACATACTGCTGCAAAGCCGGATAAAAATCATTCATGTGGGCGTACAAAGTGGATGTGCCGTTCGGGTGCGCGATGTATATGGCATTCCCAAATCCGCCAGCCTCTATCTTAACCCTGGAAATATACCCTTCTGCCGCAGCATAGATAGGAAGGTTCTCTTTCCTCAGCGTGAAAAGATCGAGCCCCATATGAAAATGGTTCGGCCGCATTTCGCCGAAGTTGGCATTCAATTTTGAGCCAATATCAAGGGGGTACCTAAAGTACCCTTGCTCATACTCAGGTTTACCTTTTGACTGCGCCAACAATACCCCGGAGAACAGAAAAATTAACAGAATCACTAAACATGACTTATTCATTTATTTCTATCTTCAACTACAAATCTAACCTCAATACATCTTTTAAAAAATCAATATTATGGGAGTTAATTCAAAACACATGGCAACTTTTTTGCTGGGAGCAGCTGCAGGCTATGCCGCTTTCAAGTATTCTTCAATGAGTGAGGAGGAAAAAGAAAAGCTAATGGCCGATATCAAATCCAAAGCAAAGGACTTCAAAACCGAGGCTGAAGGAATGGCAGACAAGGCAAAGGATTATTTTGAGGAACTGCGTACAAAGGGAGGGACAGCAATGAAAGAACAGATGGGCGAAATGGAGAATATTTTTGATGATTTGTTTGGGAAAAAGCAAAAACCAGGGCCAGAAAGTAACTCATGATACAGATCATGTTCCTTTTTTGTTATAATGAAACAAAAGTCATAAAAAAATCCATTTTGTGGTACAACATTTGGAAGAAAGAAGTTGTCTTACTTTAAATGGAGGTGTTATGAGGAATTTAATACAAAAAGTAGCGATCGCCTGGATAGCGATTTTGGGCATTATTGGTTTAGCAAAAGAGAGAGCCGGAAGAAACGAAGAAAAAGGAGAAGTTCGCCAGCAGCAGCAGGAAGTTGTGCTGGATGAATATGAATTGTCAGCCTTTCATAACATTTAATTCGTTAATGTGATCTGCAATATGCTGAATGTTCGATTCAGTATATTCTGTCGATTTATTCAAGGAATTCTCATAAGAAATCCCCTGCCATGCAGGGGATTTTTGTTATTAGAAACTAATATTGCCACTGACCAGAACATATCTTTCCACTACGTAAAACATTGATTGTGAAGTATTGTAGGGCGACACAAACTTTTCAGTGACCCTTCCCGAATTCAACAAATTCACTCCTGTTAGTTGAATACTGACCGCCTTTGAAATGGGGTAGGACCAAAACAGGTCCAGGCCGAAGAACCGGTTGCGCTCAGACAGTATGAACCCGTTCCAACTCATTGCCAGATACATTTTCTTGGCTGATTTGAATTTCAGCTTTGTGTTCCAATGATACTGCCAGTTTGTATTCACGGCACCGCCGTTCCATTGACCCGTGGTATATGCAACACCGCCCTTTAACTCCATGTTCAGGGGAAAATTGAAACCACTGGTCCACCAGGTCTCAGCGTCCAGCGCCGTTTTGTCAGATCTGCCCTCAAGGCCGTTCAGTATGCTATTAAACTCGCTCATATGGTAATTTAGCTTGATGCCCATCCGCCCCTTAACTGACTTTACAAAGCTTTCCCAGCTGAACAAGCCATTAAAAAGCCTGTTATCCCTAGTAAGGCTGAAACCAAATTCACTCAACTCCGGCAGGATCATGATGGCCATAGCGTAGGCTCTTGGTAGTAATTTGTAATTGGCCGACAGGGACCAGTTACGTTGCTTGTAGAAATTATTTGCCTGAAAGGACGCAGACCAAGCCTGGGAAAAGACCGGCTTGTCAAAGGCAAGACCGCTAAGGATGATCCCATTGCCCGACAAAAGCCTGGCTGGATACAATTTATCGTAGTCGGAAAACCCATTAAAAACTGAGTACCCCAGCCTAAGAGACCTCAGCAGGTTAAATCTGTGCATATAAGTTACCGACCCGTTGAAGATTTCAAAACCAACACTTGAGCTGTCGTTCTTCAGATTTTCAAACCCCAATTCCCCATTTATCCCCAGTTGCCCCTTATTGCCCGTTCTTATACCCCCTTTGAACATTCCCTTAACCTGGAAAACACCGAAATCGCCATATACTGGCTGGGGACTCACATCCGGCTTCTGTAACTCGCTGATAATTTTGGGTTGGGAGAAAAAGGTCATTTCGCGATGTTGGATAGACGTTCCATATTCATATTGAAAAACCCGTTTTTTGCCGTTCATTTTCAAATGAAGATCCAGCGTCTGCCTTCGCTGATCTAACTGATGCTGGTTCCGTAAGTAACTGGAGTCAAGACCCCAAAACGACAGATACCGTGCGGATCTGTTATCCAGGAACTGTGATACGGACGCATTGGCATAGTCCAGCACTACGCGGAAAACCTGCCGCTTCAGCAGGAAGGTTTCCTGCCAACTGACCCTAATGGCGGATACCTTATTTTTTAATTGTTCCCTCAGGCTGTCATTAGCTGCCCCCGATAGAAGATCTGAAAAACGATGGAGTTCCCTCGACCACTGGAATCCGAAATTGATCCTCCGCACATGATTCTTCCCCCTATCAGTTTGCAGTGACCCCCGCAGCAACAGATCCCGGGATCTTTTGCGGGAATCCATCACATTATTCAATGTCCATTTCTCCAGGTCACTGATCTCTGTGTTCACCAAAGATTCGGATTGATTTTGCAAGGAAAGATCATTGAAGCCGCTCAATGTATTCACTTTAGTGAACTTCCCGATCTTCCATGTGTTCATTAAGGCCAGTCCTAGGTCACTGTTGTTCTTAACATACCGGTCTCCCACGCGAGGTATAGTTAAGGAACCGCTCTCCAAAACAGATTGGGTCAGGAGATTTTGTTCATCTTCATTGAACTGGCCTCCTTCCTGCTGATAATAATATCGCACGTTACCAGAAGGATCCCTTGCCACGTTATTGAAACTTCCAAAACCCAGCCATTTAAAATTCTTACCAATGAAAATACTGTTGACATCCGCTACATAGCGGTCATTTGCAGAAGCACCCATTTCCCCGCTTCCACTCAACCTTGCCTTATATTTTGAAGCGATCCTGAGATTAATGCCAACTTTGTTCGTTCGTTCAACACTACGCATCAGCCTGTTGGTATTGAAGTTATCGACTACTTCAACTTTATCAATTAGAGAAGCATCCAAATTCTTGGTGATCATCTGGTATCCCTGGTCTGCCAGATCGTCGCCTTCGATCAAAACCCTTTCAACTTCCTTGCCATTAAAACTCAGTCGGCCATTAGCATCAACCGTAAAACCCTGCATATTCTTCAGGAGATCTTCCAGTTTACGCACCTCAGCGGTTCGGTAGCTGTTGGCATTAAATACGATCGTGTCTGACCGTGTTGTAACCGGCACTTCCCTTTTGATCACTACTTCTTTCAACTCTGGTGTTCGCTCAGCCAGTATGATCAATATGCTATCTCCGCAACATTTTTCTGCTGACTCAATGTTCATTTGTTGGGGTTCGTAGCTGATATGCCTTACTTGCAGCAAAAATTTCTTCTCACCATCCATAGCCTTAACCGAAAAACTGCCGTCGGCACGGGATATGGCAAATGAAAAGATCGCCGACGTATCGTTTTTCTTTACAATAACAGAGGCTCCTTGTACAGGCCGGGCGGCAGTTGAATGAACGAAACCCTTTAGCGTTGCCTGCTGTGCAATCAATTTGAATGGCAGCATCAACAGTAGCATCAGCCGTAGAATTTTCATTCAGGGAGTTTTTCCCAGGTATAAAGTTCAACTTTCGATTGCTGCTGGCAGGTGATGCAATCACCCGAAGAATTTGCCCTGTTATTGGACTTGATTCTTTTGATAAGCTTTTTAATTTCAGCAACATGATCCTCCATCGTGTATTGAACGTTGGCGGGCGGCTCCGTCATCTCAGCACTTTTCCCGATACTGGCCAGACGGATCACCAGGTTCTCCTCTTTATCCTGGAGGTCTACTACTAATCCCGGAAGTCCCCCCATCTTCCAGGGGCCATAGGGAAGGGGAATGTCGGGCGTGAACCAGGCAATGTAATGGCGACCTCTAAACTTGCATTCTGCTTTTATGCAGGTAAGCGAGTCTATTTTTTTCTCTTCCGCCGTGATCTCCCACTTCATTGGGTATAGTGAATCCGTTATAAAGTAGTTCTTCCCCTTCATGTTTATTTCTTCAGCAACAAGAAGACTTTTTTCCTGGTCAGTGTACACCTGGTTGGCAGTGTCTGGCATAATTGAAATATCATGCTCATCCTTTGGAACATAGGCGGTACGCTGCACGGTATAATATCGAGAACGGTGGTTGTTAATAATGAGAACGCCATTGTGCATCCTATCCGACCGGCCTCTGTCGTACTGATCATTAAACCTCACATGGTATTCCACCTTTAGGTTATCCTGAGCGCTTGCCAGCGTACTTAAAAAAATGGTTATCAGAAAGCAGTGTCTCATATCGTCAAAATTTTCGGAAGTCTCCCCGTTTTACTCAATGATCAATTATTCCATTATTAATTTCTTAGCTTCTGCCAGGCAGCTTTTCGCTAATTCGATCGCTTGCCTACATGATGTAGATGAGGCAGTGCAAGTCACTTTAATCGAAAGTCCCGGAAGGTTTATAGAAGTCTCTAATGAGACTTCACAAACCGGCACTTTTTCCTGATTTTTTTGTCGTTCAATTTTCTGATCAATTTTAACTTCTCCTTTCCTTACGTCGGCTGCAAAAACCGAAACTGTACTCACCAGCAGCGCTGCTGCGATAATCATTCTCTTCATGGTTCTATTTTTTTGATTTTTAAAATGCTTTCAGAGAGACTTCCGAAAAACTTTGATATGTTGTAAAACTATGATCAGGCAGGGGGCGTTTCAAACGTGATAAAACGGGTTTTATCGCTTTTTTCACCGGGTGTCTGGCTTAAATGCTACCCAATCTTATTTATTAGATAATGCTTGATTTCCATTCCCGGTTGTCACCAGTTTCCCTTAGTTTTGCAACCCGGGAAACCCCGGGTTCCGGGTTCCCTTCATCAATAAACAACTCCGGAAGAAATGCCCCAGGACAAATCCATCAAATCAGTACTGATCATAGGTTCGGGTCCGATTATTATCGGGCAGGCCTGCGAATTCGATTATTCAGGCTCCCAGGCCGCCAGAAGCCTCCGCGAAGAAGGCGTAAAAGTGATCCTGATCAACAGCAATCCTGCCACGATCATGACCGACCCCATGATGGCCGATAAAGTTTACCTCTTACCCCTGACGGTGGAAAGTATTGAACAGATCCTGGATGAAAATCAGATCGATGCTGTGCTCCCCACCATGGGTGGCCAAACAGCGTTAAACCTTGCCAAGGAAGCGGATGAACTGGGTGTCTGGCAGAAGTATAATGTAAGACTCATTGGTGTGGATATAAAAGCCATTGAAAAGGCAGAAGACAGGGAGAAATTCAGGCAATGGATGATTCAGATGAATATCCCTGTTGCCCCGGCTAAAACGGCAAACTCTTTCCTCGAGGGCAAGGAATTTGCCCAGGAGATCGGATTCCCGCTTGTGATTCGGCCTTCCTTCACGCTTGGCGGCACGGGCGGGGGGTTTGTGCACAGCAAAGATAATCTGGACGAGGCCCTGAATCGCGGATTGTCGGCCTCTCCAATCCACGAAGTGCTGGTTGAAAAAGCAGTATTGGGTTGGAAAGAATTTGAGTTAGAGCTCTTAAGAGACGCAAATGACAATGTTGTCATTATCTGTACAGTGGAAAATTTCGACCCCATGGGGGTTCATACGGGCGACTCCATCACAGTTGCTCCGGCGATGACACTAAGCGATACTGCATTTCAACTGATGCGTAATACGGCTATTGACATGATGCGTAACCTTGGGAACTTCGCAGGAGGTTGTAATGTTCAGTTTGCCCTCGACCCGGTTACGGAAGGGATCATTGCCATCGAGATCAATCCAAGGGTAAGTCGGTCTTCGGCCCTTGCGTCAAAGGCAACCGGTTACCCGATCGCGAAGATTGCCGCCAAACTCGCGCTGGGTTTCACACTGGACGAATTGAAAAATCAGATCACCCAAACAACATCGGCATATTTTGAGCCGGCGCTCGACTATGTTATTGTAAAGATCCCCCGCTGGAACTTCGATAAGTTCAAAGGCGCCAATGACACCCTTGGCCTGCAGATGAAGTCGGTAGGGGAAGTTATGGCCATTGGCCGGAGCTTTACCGAGGCCATTCAGAAAGCCTGCCAGAGCCTGGAGAATAATGCTGTTGGCTTGGGCTACTATGGCAAAAGCATGATGCATGCCGATGAGATCGTGGAATACCTGAAAACCCCAAAATGGGACCGGATATTCAGAATCAAGGACGCCCTTATGATGGGTATCAGTGTAAAAACGATCGTTCAGGCAACCCTGATCGACAGGTGGTTCATTTACGAGATCGAAAAGATTTGCATCATTGAAAAGGAAATTTCAAAATACAAACTGGAAACACTTCCCCTCGAATTGCTGCGCGAAGCAAAACACCATGGCTTTAGCGATGAGCAGATCTGCCGCATTATGAAGGATGGCTCTGAAGATGAGGTGTACGAGAAAAGAAAAGCAGCAGGGATCACCCGCGTTTTCAAAATGGTGGATACCTGCGCAGCTGAGTTTGAAGCGAAGACACCTTATTTCTATAGCAGTTTTGAAAATGGTGGCATGAACGAAAGCATTGTCACCGATAAGAAAAAGATAGTAGTACTCGGTTCTGGCCCTAATAGGATAGGTCAGGGAATAGAATTCGATTATTGTTGCGTACACGGCCTGATTGCCATCAAGGAAGCCGGATACGAATCCATCATGGTCAATTGTAACCCCGAAACGGTGTCAACAGACTTTGATGTGGCTGATAAATTATACTTCGAACCTGTTTATTGGGAACACCTGTGGGAGATCATTGAACATGAGAAGCCGGAAGGCGTTATCGTGCAATTAGGCGGACAAACCGCGCTAAAACTCGCTGAAAAGCTACATGCAAAAGGAATAAAGATCATTGGCACCAGTTTCGACAATATGGATATCGCTGAAGACCGCGGCAGGTTCAGCGACATGCTGAAACAGCTGGATATCCCTTATCCGGAATATGGTACGGCCTTTTCTGTTGATGACGCGGTTGAAGTAGCTCAGAAAGTAGGTTATCCCGTCCTGGTCAGGCCCTCCTATGTTTTGGGTGGTCAGCGGATGCGTATTGTGATCAATGACGAGGAAGTGGAGAAAGCAGTGGTGAGCTTGCTGAAACATCTTCCCGGGAACAAGATCCTGATCGATCATTTCCTGGATCGGTGTCAGGAAGCAGAGGTAGATGCGATATTTGATGGCGAAAATTTCCACGTCATGGGCGTGATGGAACATATTGAACCGGCTGGTATACACAGCGGAGATTCAAATGCAGTACTTCCTGCTTTTAACCTAACCCCGCTTGAGGTCACCACGCTGGAATTCTATTCTGAGAAAATTGCAAGAGCACTTAATATCAAAGGCCTGATCAATATTCAATTCGCCATAAAAGATGGAAAGGTGTATGTGATCGAGGCTAACCCAAGGGCTTCCAGAACAACTCCGTTCATTGCCAAAGCCTACCAGATCCCATACCTGAATATTGCTACCAAGGTGATGATGGGCACGCACACGTTGAAAGAATTCACGTTTGAGAAAAAACTGAAAGGTTTTGCCATCAAGGAACCTGTATTCAGCTTTGATAAGTTCCCCGGAGTGAATAAAGAACTGGGGCCAGAGATGAAGTCAACCGGTGAAGCGATTCGATTCATTAAGGATCTGCGTGACCCCTACTTCAGGCAGCTTTACAAAGAAAGGAGTATGCATCTGAGTAAATAATTAAGAAAGCCCCGATCGATGATCGGGGCTTTCTTTATGATGTACATGCTGATGATTATGGAATGATCACCCTGCCGATCTTATGGATGACACCGTTGAGCGCAACGATATCTGTTGCTGTGATCGGTGCCGCAGCCTGGGTGCTTCCGTTGATCTTCACAGTGGCGCTGGGCGTTGTAGTGATGATCAGGGTAGTTCCATTCAGGTTTGGAGCAGTGATGTTATTCACCAGATCTGATGCAAATACGTTGGTACCGATCACGTGGCCCTTCAGGATAGGCTCGAGGATCGAATTTGGAAGCAAGTTTACGTCAGTAATACCGGAAGCCCGGAAAGCTGCATTTGTTGGCGCAAACACGGTAAACTTACCAGGACCGCCAAAAGTTGGCAACAACCCAACTTTGTTGACAGCTGTGGCAAACATGCTAAGAGTGGTATCCTCAATGGCAATTGCAACGATGGTCTTTGAGGGCGGCGTTAATACCCTTTGAATGGTATGGATAATTCCGTTTGAGCCAAGCATATCAGCACTCTTAACCCTAATTCCATTGGTAAATACCCCATTTGTGTTGCGCGAAGCAAAAATATTCCTGCTATTCAACGTTTTTACTGTGTCAGATACGGGCACTGCAGCAGATCCTACCCTCTGGCCAACCACGTGGTAGGTCAGGATGCCCTGTAACTGGGCGGATGTCAGTGCATCGATGCTGGTGATCCCGGAAGCATTAAAAGCAGCGTTATCGGGCGCGAATAAGGTGATATTCTGGGTAGTTGCCAAAGTACTGGCCAGGCCAGCCTTGTTAACAGCAGCATTCAACAATGAATAATTAGGACTTTGGGCTAGGATCTGCTGGATGTTTGGAACGGGCGCAGGAACAGTATTTTCTTGTGTAGAACATGATGCCAGAAATACTGTCAACGCTGCGAAAGCCAACATAGGAAGCCTCATCATCTTGAAATTTTCCATAAATACAATTTTCTTAATTGGTGCAAATATAGACGTATAACACACGTCTACGAATATTTAGACAACTTATCGGCCTAAAATGTTGATTCAGTTTCCAATATTTTCCTCAAATCCCCTTCAAAATGGCCGTTTTCCGGGGAATTTTAAGGAAAACACTGATTTTCAACAACTTCGGTGTTGCCAACTTAGCAGGGTGAAAAAGACAGCACCGTGGTGGAATTCAGTACCTTTTGTGAGATTACTCATCCCTTTTGCCGGAGGCATACTTCTCTACAGGTTTCGCCTTCTTTGGCCAATGGCGGCAATAAGCGCCGTTTTTTGTCTGGCTGTGCTTTGCCTGAGGTTTTTACCGGTTTACAGGCAGTTCAGGTTGAGATTTCTATGGGGACTGATGCTCCATTTACTGCTGGTAACCGGCGGCCAGTTTCTGATGCATTACGGCGACGTGAAAAACTCCCGGGCCTGGTTCGGATCCCGGACCTATGAGTGCCTGATCGTAACCACCCTGACCGAGGCTAAACTCAATAAATGGGGCTATCAAACGATAACGGCTGACGTCAACTGGATCAGACACGGAGGGGAATGGCTCCCCGCAAGCGGAAAAGTGCTTCTAAGCCTACCGGCTCATTTACCAGCCCTTCACCCCGGATCAATGATCGGATTCAACAATAAGCCGTTGGATATCGTAAACAGGCCCGAAAGCAGAGGATTTGACTTCGCCGGATACATGGCACTGCAACAGGTGTTTCACCAGGTAAGGCTGCAGGACGATGAGATTGCGATCATCAAACGAACCGCCAGTTCTGAAAGTCTGATTATTTCGATCAGACAAAACATCCTCGGCATACTGGACAATCATTTTACGGGCGAAGAGAGAGCACTGGCAAAGGCCCTGCTGGTTGGATACCGTGGAGAACTTGAAAAAGACCTGGTCACTGCCTATACCAACACGGGCGTAATTCATATCATCGCCATTTCAGGGATGCACCTGGGAATCATTTACGCCGTCCTGATTATGATTCTGAAGCCCCTGGCGGCCGGAAAAACACCGCGCGTGCTGATCAATCTTCTGATCATGACCGTTCTCTGGGTTTTCAGTTTCATCTGCGGCGCATCTCCTTCAGTTACACGAAGTGCGGTCATGTTCAGCAGTATCCTGGTGGGCAAAAGCATAGGTGCTGAAAACAACACCGGGAACGCAGTGGCTTCTTCCGCCTTTCTGCTGCTTTGTTTTGACCCGCTGCTTCTCTGGGATCTCGGGTTCCAGCTCAGCTATGCTGCCGTGGCCAGCTTGTTGATCTACAACAGGGCGATCGTCCGGATCTTCTCGCCGGAGAACGGAATACTCCTGCTCTCCTGGAACAGCATAGCCACTTCACTGTCGGCGCAAATCCTTACCACTCCGCTTGTACTGGTTCATTTTCACCAATTCCCGCTTTTATTCATCCTGTCTAACTTTGTTGCCGTGCCCCTGTCAGGTATCATCCTGATCTTACTGATACTGATCATCGCCTTGCAGTCTTTTCCTTTGATCCCTTCGGTTCTTGCCACCTTAACCAGCTGGTGCATCAGGTTTATGAACACGCAAGTGGAACGGATCGCATCAGTCCGCTTTTCCGTTTGGGAGGAAATCAACTGGAACTGGGCGGACCTGGTCCTGGCCTATCTGGCCATATTGGCGTTCACCCTTTTTCTAAGAATGAAAACCGCCAGCCAGCTGATTTTATTTCTGCTCACAATACTCACATGGATGATCTCATCAAAATATTCTTCTTTATAAAGTTTACCTTTGCGCTTCCCCAAAAAAATCAGCATTTAACCGCAATCATTGAATATGAATAAGAAGATCAGGTCAGCATTGATCTCTGTTTTTTATAAAGATGGCCTCGAACCCATCGTAAGAGAATTATCAGCATCAGGAGCTGCCATCTACTCAACAGGAGGCACCCAACAGTTTATTGAAAAACTGGGGATCGACTGCATACCGGTAGAATCCGTCACTTCTTATCCCAGCATACTTGGAGGCAGGGTAAAAACGCTGCATCCAAAGGTATTTGGCGCCATCCTGGGACGCAGGGATGTTGAGCAGGATATCGAAGAAATGAAGCAGTTCGAAATTCCTCAATTTGACCTGGTAATCGTTGACCTGTACCCTTTTGAGGAAACGGTAGCTACAACTACTGAAGAAAAACTGATCATAGAAAAAATTGATGTAGGCGGACCTTCCATGATCAGGGCAGCAGCTAAAAACTTCAGGGATCTTACTGTCATCGCATCGCGCGAGCAGTATGGCCACCTCCTTGGACTGCTTCAAACCCAGGCGGGCGAAACCACACTGGAGCAGAGGAAACAACTTGCTGCGAAAGCTTTCGAAATTGTAGCTCACTATGATGTGGCCATTGCGAAATACTTCAGCCCGAAGGGCGACTATTTTGTTGAATCGATCCCTTCACCACATAGCATGAGATACGGTGAGAATCCACATCAGCAGGCCGTTTTTTATGGTAATACCAGCAAGTTGTTTACCCAGCTCAATGGAAAGGAACTTTCCTACAACAACCTGGTTGATGCAGAAGCGGCGATGCAACTGATCCGTGAGTTTGAAAACGAACAATATGTGTTTGCGATCATTAAGCATACCAACGTTTGCGGAGTAGCAAAAAGGGATGATGTGGTTTCCGCATGGAAGCATGCATTGGCGGGCGATCCGGAGTCGGCGTTTGGAGGGGTACTCGTCACAAACGGCAGGGTCGACAAGCAAACTGCCCTTGAGATAAACGAGATCTTTTTTGAAGTGCTCGTGTCACCCGCTTATGATGATGATGCACTCGAGATCCTTAAAACAAAGAAGAACAGGATACTACTCCAGCAGCATCAACAGGTAGAATATACACAGGGGTATAAATCGCTACTCAATGGAGTGCTGGTTCAGGGCCAGGATAAAGGCAATTATGAAAAATGGGAAGAATCAGGAGGAAGGCCAACTACAGAAGCTGAGAGGAACGACCTTGTATTTGCCAATCTTGTTTGTAAACACCTTAAGTCAAATGCCATTGCACTGGTAAAGGATCTGCAACTCATCGGTAAGGGTTGCGGTCAAACATCCAGGGTAGATGCCTTGAGGCATGCACTGGAAAAAGCAAAGCAGTTTGACTTTGACCTTCAGGGTGCCGTTATGGCGAGTGACGCTTTCTTCCCGTTTAACGATTGCGTTGAAATGGGACATGAAGCCGGCATAACCGCCTTTATCCAGCCAGGAGGATCGATCAGGGATAAAGATTCCATTGAATACTGCAAGCGATATGACCTCGCTATGGTGATGACGGGAATGAGACATTTCAGACACTAACGTCAATAAAGGAGAATGAAACAGCCTCCGTTGAAACAATATGTATACGACGTTTATGATACCGTAAAAAATGCAGTACAACCCCTTCATCCTAAAAACCAATCAGAAAAAACAAGGGCGCTTGTAGCCGTTGGAATGGTAAGTCTTTTCTGGGGCACCACCTGGCTGGCCTCAAAAAAAGGGGTTGAGACCTTACCCGGACTGCAACTTGCAGGTATCAGACAATTTTTGGGCGGGTCCATATACCTTATCTATTTCATGCTGATCAAGAAGCATCCCATGCCAGGTCTCAAGTTGCTCATGCAGTTCGTTTGGATGAGCCTGCTTATGTTTGTGATCAGCAATGGATTCAGCACCTGGTCTTTACAATACATACCCAGCGGCCTCGGCGCGGTCATTGGCGCCATATCTCCCATATGGATCGCGATTTTCAGCGTGATCATGATCCGGGAGACCAAACTCAACCTCACTACATCGCTTGGTTTGTTATTGGGCTTCATGGGCATACTGATCATATTCTACGACTACCTTGATGCCTTTCTGAATACAAAATTTACCATCGGTATCATACTCGGCATTTTCGCTACCATGACATGGGCCATTGGGACCATTTACACGGTTCGTCATGCCCGCGACCTGAATCCTTATTACAGTGTGGGCTGGCAGATGTTTCTAAGTGGCGTGATCCTAACGGTAACGTCAAGGGTAACGGGACAATATGTTCCACTGAAGGAAACGACCCCCACCACATGGTTTGCTATCGGATACCTTGTTATCATAGGCTCCATTATCACGCTGGCAGCCTTCATCTATGCCTTAAAAAGACTCCCTCCTGCCCAAGCTTCCGTGTATGCTTACATTAATCCCATTGTGGCCGTGATCATAGGCTCGCTGCTTAACAACGAAAAACTGAATATGGTCATAGCGGGCGGCACGCTGGTCACGCTGCTTGGAGTATACCTTGTAAATACGGGATATAAGAAAGCGAAACTCAGTGAAGAAACCTGATCAAAGATCCGAGTAAACAACCTGGTCCAGAAAGATCTCATATACATCCTTCCACCCGGAGAAACCGGGCTCATCACTCAGGAAATTATTGTGGGAAATGGTCATCAGCTGACCCTTGACGGATTTAACTACATCATGGTAGCTTTTCAATTCTGCAAATGCCTGGGCCGGCTCATACAACTGTTCATAGTAACTGTTAGCATCCATCCAGCAGTAGGGATACACCATCAAATCAGTGGAAGATTCCCGTTCCAGATCATACCAGGGAAAAGGAATACTTACAGAGGCCCTGAATCCATTGATCGTTCCATAGCCCATGGAGAAATCTGAATCAATGCCCTGGTCCTGCAGCTTGCGGTAATCTGCCGGAAGATTGAATGCGATATAGTGAAATCGGCTATTCTTAACCGGTAGTCCACATATGTTCTCGAGCGTTCTGATCTCATTCTCAAACAAGGTGAGATTGGTCCTGGACCTCCAGGAAGGATGTATGCCCGTTTTGTATTCGGATGAGTGATAGCTCACCAGGTTTTTCATTTCTTTATTCGAAGGCAGGATATTCTTATCGTATTCACTGTTCTGTTTTGCCAGTAGAAAAAAATAAATCGGCTTGAGGGAGTATCTGAGGTGAAGGGCATCCAGCCATTCATACACATCAAAGGGATCCGGCCTCATACCCCTCAACACCTGGAATCGTTTCTCGACCTGCTGCCAATTGCCGCTGCCAAGCGACTTCAAAAAACCGCCGAGGTTCCTGACGAAGCCCTTATTCAGGTAGGCCCAGGCGATATCGATGTCGTAGGTGGGAACGAAGGAAAATGAGCGTTGCAATACTCCTGCCTCAGCAACAGGGAAAAGATTTCTAAATGCTGCGGCCCATAGATCCACCAGAGGCAGGTGAAGGAAACTTTTATTATACGCCAAGCTGCTGGTATGGGGGTACCTGCCGTACAAATCTTTTTCGTGGGGAAGATACTCTTCGTACCGGGTGATCAGGAAAAAGGATGCTGACAGAATATCGAAGGGGATATCACCATCAGTAGAAAAAAAGCAGGGAAGTTCACCCCAACTTCCCACAACAGGGTCCAAGGCCTGCAGGCCTTCCTCCGAAAGCAATCCACACGGTTTAATATGAATGGAACGCGGAGACAACTTTGCTTCATCGTAACAAATCGCCAGACCGGGATAGTCCCTCAACTCCATGGGGTCATTGGTAACCGAGATCGACAAGCCACATAATTTCCCCAGGAAAAAACTGGTTATATAGGTAAAGCGAGGGCCGTTATCAGCACTGTAAACAAGCATTCGTGGTTATGAATAAATTGTCCGTATAGCTTTTTATGATTCCGCTTTCCCTTTTTCCTTCCAGAGCTGATTAAATGTTTTTCCGGAAAAATTGAGATTGGATCGATGAGTATTCCAGCCCTTGAACATCTTGTTCACCACCCAATTTTTGATTTGACCATTTCCAAGGTTCATCATGCCCCTGTTCAGCGAAGCCTGCCGCCAGGCTTTCCATGCCAGGCGTTCTGCAAGGCTGCTGCTCCCATAGGCCACAGATTCATACCTGTTTTCAAGGAGCAGTTCGTGAAGATTGATTTTTACGGCACATACTTCTGTGCAATTTCCGCATAAAGAGGAGGCGTAGCTCAAATGCTTCCATTCACCCATCTCGCGGAGATGGGGCGTGATCACGCTTCCAATTGGACCGCTATAGGTAGTGCCATAGGAATGGCCGCCAATATTCTTGTATACCGGGCAGGCGTTGAGGCATGCTCCGCAGCGAATGCAGTACAGACTTTCCCTGGTTTTATCCTTCATCAAACTGGTTCTGCCATTATCCAGCAGGATCACATACATCTCGTCTGGCCCATCTGTTTCGCCGGCTCCGCGCGGCCCCGATATGATTGAATTGTAAACAGTGATCTTTTGGCCGGTACCAAATGTGGCCAGTAGTGGCCACAAGATATGCAGATCGTTCAACGTCGGAATGATCTTCTCGATTCCAACGATGGCAATATGGGTTTTTGGCCATGCACAACTTAACCGACCATTGCCTTCATTTTCCGTAACTGCAATTGAACCGGTATCAGCAATCAAAAAATTACCTCCGGTAACGCCAATTTGTGCACTTGTATATTTGCCCCTCAGCTTTTCTCTTGCAACCAACGTGAGTTGTTCCGGGGTGAGACCAAGATCAGTATTCAGTTTTTCCGAGAAAAGTTTGGCCACGTCCTCCTTGCTTTTGTGCATGGCGGGGGTAACGATATGATATGGCGGTTCCCCGTCAAGCTGCTGGATATATTCACCCAGGTCTGTCTCCACACTTTCAATTCCATGCTCTTTCATGAAATCGTTCAGGTGGATTTCTTCTGTGGCCATACTCTTACTCTTTACAAGCATGGTACAATTTTTCTTCCTGCAGATATCCAGTATCGCCTTCTGCGCATCGTCCACACTCTCTGCCCAGATCACCTTTCCACCGTTCCGGGTAAAGTTATCTTCAAACTGCTCCAGGTACCTGTCCAGTTTCTCAATGGCACGCCACTTGATATTCTTTGCTTTTTCCCGCACCAGGTCCACATTAGTGAACTGTGTTTTCCCCTGGGGGACCACTTTATTGTACCTGCCGATATTGAAATTGATCTTTCGCCTGTGCTCCAGATCCGAGGCCTTCAATTCGCTTTGAGTATTAAAAGATTCAGACGGATGTTTATGCATATTCAATCCTTCTTTACAGGTTTTACCAGATGATTGTCCTGTGCTATTTTGTCCAGCACTTCATAAAATTCCTCACCATATTTGCGGATGATCGATTCCTTCAGAAAAACATAAACCGGGAGCTTCAGCTTTTCCCCCAAAGCGCATCCCGGGGAACATAAAGTTTCACGGGGCTCATAGTTCACCATCTCGAAGTCTGAACGTGTCGATTTCTTGATCTTGATCGGGTAAAGATGGCAGGAGATCGGTTTCTTCCAGCCGATCAGACCGTAGTTATAAGCCTGCTCAAAAGAACACTTGATGATACCTTGTTTGTCTTTGTACCCATATGCACAAATTCCACCATCCACCGTTGGCGTTACCCATCCGAAATCAGCATCGTACCTGAAAAGTCCTTGCTTTTCAATTTCAGCTTTCCCGGATGCCGTGAGGTAGGGGAAAACAAACTCAAAAGATTCTTTCACATGATCGAGTTCCTCATCTGTTAGTGGAGCGCCCGCATCACCGTCTTCACAGCAACCGCCTTTACACTTATTCAGATCGCACACGAACTGTGCTTCCACTACATCATCAGAGATCAGTATGTTATCAATTGCAATCATCTTCCAAAATTTACCACATTAATCACATCTTCGATCAATTCTTTCTCCAGGAAAAAGAATTGATCAAATACCTCAGGTCTTGCTGCAGGAAATCATTCACCGGCTTTAGTGAATCTGCGTTTGGAGAGGCATCAAAATACAAAGCCCCGCGAAGGAAATGCCTTACGGTATCTGTCAGGAAAAACTGGTTTGAGGTAGCTGCATTCCCTCCCACTGCAAAGTAAACGCCCGATACCCCGTTGCCTGTTACAAAAAGGGAATCATTGATAGAACTTGCCTTTGGGGTATGTTTATAGGTCATTTTAAATGCCTCTTCGCGCAGCCCTTCAAAACTGTTCCTCACCAAAGAGTCTTTATACCCCTGATCGGTTTTCAGTTTATACACGGATGTGCCACCAACAGATTTATAACTGATATAGATCCTTCCATTAAACCGGGGGAAGTCTATGTTTATCCAGTATGGATTATCAGGGTTATCATCAAACAGCGTACTGTCTTTCGTGATCTTTGCATATAGCGGGTACTCAAAACTATAGGGATATCCCGGCTCATTGAATAACTGGTATGCATGTTCCGGCATATCGATGCGGTAATAAGACCTTGGTTTAGGTGTGTATGGACTATTACAGGAAACCACCAGCAAAAACATCAGCCCAAAGAAGGTTCTCTTCAACATAATGATCTACTATGATGGTATGATGGTAAGATGTATTTTATTGATCCGGTTCTTGTCCACTTCCGTAACCTTAAACAAGAAATCGCCCTGCCTGATCTCCTGCCCTGCAACGGGTATTTCACCAGCCATTTCAAGCACGAGCCCGGCCAGCGTCTCACTGTCGCCCCTGACTGCGTCAAATGTGTCAACAGGGAGATCCATGAACCTGCATGCATCAATGATCATCGCCTTGCCTTCAAAAACAAAATTTTGATCGTCGATCTTTCGGGAGCTGCTATCTTCCTCATCAAACTCGTCGCGTATATCCCCGATCACTTCTTCCATTACATCCTCCAGGGTAACAATGCCTTCGGTGCCGCCAAATTCATCAACTACGATGGCGAAGTGGATACGTTTCTGCTGAAAGTCCCTCAGCAGGTCTTCAATGAGTTTATACTCGTGAACAAAATATGGGGTACGGATCAGCTTGTGCCAGGTGAATTCGGGACCTTCGGCCAGGTGGGGAACAATGTCTTTGGTGTGGAGGATACCGATCACGTTATCCAGGTTCTCCTTATACACGGGTAGCCTCGAATAGCTGAGGTCTTCCACACGGTGTACCACTTCGTTGAAGTTGAGCGAACTGTCCACACCATGTACATCCAATCTACTACGCATGACCTGCTTAACGGTGATGTTCCCAAATTTGATAATGCCTTTAAGCATGTTCTTTTCTTCCTCAGTGGCATCTTTCGAAGTGGTCAGATCAATCGCCTGATCAAGCTCTTCAAGGGTGTATGCGGAAGATTTTGCACCTCCCAGAGATTTCTCGATACTATCGCTGTAACCGACGGTCCAGTTGCTTATTCCGCGAAACATATAATGGATGGAGCTGATCAATAAAGAGGAATAATAAGCAAACCGCAGATTGTTCTGGGCTGCCCAAACCTTTGGTAATACTTCTACAAACAGAACCAGCAGCGAAGAGATCACCAGTATTTTGACCATTAGGGCAAAAAAGAAATTGGAGTCCACATCCGTAAGTTCATCGATGAGGAAATTGGCCAGGATGATGGTGGCGATGTTCAGCAAGGTGTTGGCAATAGACAATGAAGCCAGGAGGCTTTTGGGTTCGTCGAGCATATCCAGAATTCGCCGCGCTGAGGGATGCTGTTTAGTTTTCAGCACGTTGAGGTCTTTAAAACTCAAAGAAAAATAGGCCACTTCTGCACCTGATATGATGAACGAAGTCACCATCAGCAGCAGAAGGAGTACCAACATAGCAGTTACTGATGTTTGCGGTATACTACCCAGTAAGATGGGTTTAATAGAAGCCTGGATGAAGATGCCTGAAATATTATCGTACAAAAGATCGTTTTTGGTGAACAGCAACAAAAATACGGAATGCCACCTTAATACCTTTGTCAGAAAGGCAGATCTCCGGTGTGGTCAGACATAGGAGGCATATCATCCTCCCGGTTCAGGTCATCCGGACCACCATGTCCGCCTTCCATTCTTTTATCCAGCATGATCAGATTATCACCAACAACTTCAGTCGCGAATTTCCTGTTTCCTTCTTTGTCATCCCAACTTCTCGTTCTCAGCCTGCCCTCTACATATATAAGACTTCCCTTATGCAGGTATTTTTGGGCGAGTTCTGCAAGGCCGCGCCAGAGCACCACCGTATGCCATTCTGTTTGGCTGATGAGTTTTCCGGTTCTGTCTTTGTATGTTTCTGTTGTTGCCAGAGGAAACTTGGCCACGCCAATATTACCTTCCAGGTGCTGGACGTCGGGATCTTTCCCCAGATTTCCGATCAGCATGACCCTGTTTACGCCTCTCATATATAAATTCGTTTTTATCTGAAATAAATCCTGCCTCAGATAAATTTACATTTTTCCGTGCAAATAGGAAAGTATAAAACGGGGCATGGCAAGTTTGCCAATTTCATGCTCGTCGACCGGAGTAAATTCTTTCAATCCCTCAGGATTCGAGTGTAGCTTGATCCTGAAAAACCTTCCATTTAATTCCTGGTGGGTGAGTTGCTGCTTCATAACCGGAGAGGAATGGATCATATGGTACCTGCTGCCCCGGACCATTTCCCTGAAAAATGATGTGTTAGTCAGTTCTTTTTCATCCAGCAGCCTGTCTGACTCATACAGGCAGAACTCAAACAGGTTCTGCCAAATATCCTTTGCACTCCTTTTCTTAAGGTAGAGCTGACCGTTATGGTCAAAAATGAGGTAGTGAAAGTACCGTTTCCGCTTAGGTGCCTTCTTTTGCTTGTTCGGCAACTGGTCAATACGCTTCAGCACAAAAGCCTGACAATCCTCCCTTAAAGGGCATTTCCCGCATTCAGGATTCTTAGGCTTACAAACCGTTGCGCCAAAATCCATGATAGCCTGGTTATACAGGGCCGGTTGTTCCCGGTCTAGCAGATCATCGGCAAGTGTTGAGAACAGCTTTTTTGTTGCCGCTTCGTCAATCGGCGCATTGATGCCAAATACCCTGCTGAGAACCCTTACCACATTCCCATCCACAACGGCATGGGGGAGATCAAAAGCAAATGACGATATGGCAGCAGCGGTATAGGGGCCTATGCCCTTCAAACCTGAGATATCCTGATAGGTATCGGGGAAATTGCCTTCCATTTCAAGGGCGATCTTCTTTGCCGTGGCGATCAGGTTGCGGCAACGGGAATAATATCCGAGGCCCTCCCAAAGTTTAAATACCTCATTTTCCGGGGCAGCGGCCAGTAGATGAACGTTGGGAAACCGGGAAATAAACCGTTCGTAATAGGCCCGGCCCTGTTCCACACGGGTTTGCTGGAGAATAATTTCGCTGATCCATATCCTGTAGGGGTCCTTTTCGCCCTTCCAGGGCATTTCCCTTGCGTTGGACTCCTGGTTCCATTTGAGGAGTGACTCGGCGAAAAAGTTAGGCATTGGGGCTATTTTATAATAAAACTTTAGGGAAAATTAGCCCTGTAATCAAAACAATACAATTTTTATTATATGATGTTCGTTTCTAAATAAGCCATCCAGGCCCTGTTAATGATTTGAATTCGTTAATTTTAGGCCCTGTAGGAGCCAAAGTTAAAATCCTGGTATCCAGTACAGTGGGGCGTTAAATATTTTAATATCCCATTAAAAAACTCAGAAAATGAGAAAAGCCGATCTGATCAACAACATTTCAGAAAAAACCGGAATCCCCAAGGTGGATGTTCTGGTAGCCCTTGAAACCATGTTCAAGGAAGTGAAAGAATCCCTTGCGAAGGGTGAAAACATCTATATCCGGGGATTTGGAAGCTTCATCACCAAAAAAAGGGCTGCCAAAATTGGTCGCAACATTAAGAAAAACACTGCGGTCCACATCCCTGCCCATTTCATTCCTGCCTTCAAACCGGCAAAAGAGTTTGTACAGGAAGTTAAAAAATTACAACTGGACACAGCCATAAGAGATGAAGGTGCTGAAGAAATGGCTTAACTGCGTTAATTTCGCAGTTAAATCATTTTGATGAAGCAACAATGGCTTGTTGCGATTGGCAGTATCATTCTGTTATTCGTACTATATTTTTTCGGCCGAACGAAGCCTTATCCCAAAGGGGTTACCCAATCCCCCAGGGATACGGCTTCTTTAGTTAGTAACACTGATCAGATCCTGGCCGAGGCACGGAAGCAACTGAGCCCGGAACAACAGGCCCGGGTGACCACCCTGGAGAACTCCATTACGCGAGGCGATCTGAAAAACCAGAAAATCGACCTGTATAGTCAGCTCGCGGATTTCTGGCGGGACAGTGCAAAACAGGACGTTCCTTACCTCTGGTACCTCGGAGAAAAGGCTAAATTGGTAAATACAGAGAAAAATCTCAACTTTGCCGCCCAATCTTATTTGGAGGAGCTAAAAACGGTTTCTGAACCTGCCACCCGAACATGGATGGCAAATCAGGCGCAGGGCCTCTTTAAAAGGGTTTTGGAGATAAATCCCGGTAATGATTCGGCCAAGGTTGGATGGGGAAGTACCTTCTTTTTCGGTGCTTCTGGCGCCGCTTCACCCATGGAGGGCATTATGAAGATCAGGGAGGTGGCCCAGCAAGACAGCACCAACATGTATGCTCAGTTTATGCTGGGTTATGGTGCGATGATGACCGGGCAGTTTGACAGGGCGATCGAAAGGCTTAAAACGGTGGCAACCAGAGAGCCTGAAAACACCGAAGCTGTTTTCCTTCTAGCTGAAGCCTATGAGAGGTCAGGCGACAAAACGAATGCGGTTAAATGGTATGGTGAGGGAAAAAAGAAAGTAGGCAATCCGGAACTACTGAAAGCGATAGATGAGAAGATCAACTCTTTGCAGTAAACTATTAACAATATAAATTCATTACAATGCCTTGTGGTAAAAAAAGGAAACGTCATAAGATAGCTACACATAAGCGTAAAAAACGCCTGAGAAAGAACCGTCATAAGAAAGGGAAGAAGTAATCTTCCAACCTCCGCCAGGAGGATATCGTCAGATGTATGATACCATTACGATTGAGCCTGCTATCGTCATACTGACATTTGTGTAGGTTTTAAGTGTGTTTACGCTTGAATAAAGAACTAATTATAAATGCAGCACCGCAAGGTGTTGAGATCGCCCTGTTAGAGGATAAGCGACTGGTCGAGATGCACAATGAAAAAGCAGACGCCAGTTTCGCAGTGGGAGATCTATATCTCGGGAAAGTCAAAAAGCTTATTCCCGGGCTCAATGCTGCCTTTGTAGACGTGGGCTTTGAAAAGGATGCCTTCCTTCATTATACTGATCTCAGCCCCTATGCCAAGTCCCTGTTGAAGTATACCCAGACTGCGATCAACGACAACTCCCAGGGAGGGCTGGATTTCGCCAAATTTGAGGTGGAGCCCGAAATCGTTAAAACCGGCAAGATCAATGAGGTGCTGGGACAAAAACCAAACATCCTGGTTCAGATCCTGAAGGAGCCTATTGCTGCCAAAGGTCCGCGGCTTAGTTGCGAGATCTCCCTGCCCGGCAGATGTGTGGTAGTTACCCCCTTTAACGATATTATCGCGGTTTCGAGAAAGATCCATTCTTCCGAAGAAAGAAGAAGGCTGCAGAAGATCGTTGAATCGATAAAGCCAAAGAATTTTGGCGTGATCGTCCGTACAGCTGCCGAAGGCAAAAACACGGCGGAACTTCATGAGGACCTCAATAACCTGGTAAATAACTGGGCCATCATTCAGAAGAACCTGAAAGGTGCAGTAGCCCCCGCAAAGATCCTCAGTGAGCAAACCAAGGCTACGAGCATGCTCAGGGATCTATTGAATGAAGACTTTAACAGGATTATCGTCAACGATAAGAGTATTTATAACGACACCCGAAACTATATCCAGAAAATAGCTCCTGATAAGCTGGATATTGTTTCCTACTACCATAACGGCGCGCCCATTTTTGACCATTTCGGCATTACCAAGCAGGTAAAAGCAGCATTTGGCAAAACAGTGAATCTGCCAAGCGGAGCATACCTGATCGTGGAACACACCGAAGCGCTGCATGTGATCGACGTCAACAGCGGCTACAAGAGCGTAGGTAACAACCAGGAAGAGAACGCCTTGCAGACCAACCTGGAAGCCGCCGAGGAAATTGCGCGCCAGCTCAGGCTGAGGGATATCGGCGGCATCATTGTGGTGGATTTCATCGACATGAAGTTCCCCGAAAACAAACGGAAACTGGTGGAAGCCATGGAAGGCTTCATGAAGACGGACAGGTCAAAACATGCCGTACTTCCCATTTCCAAGTTTGGCCTCATGCAGATCACCCGCCAGCGCATGAAGCCTGAGATGAACATCAACACCCAGGAACTTTGCCCATCCTGTCAGGGCACCGGGAAAATATCCTCCGCCCTGATCCTGGAGGACGAGATCGAGAAAAACATCAGCTACCTGACCATGCAGAAGCACAAAACGCTGGTCATAGCATTGCACCCCATCATGCATGCTTACCTGACCAAGGGGTTCATCTCCATGAGACGCAAATGGGGCTGGAAATACAAGCTGAATCTCTCGGTAAAATCCAATAATACCTACCACCTTACGGAGTTCCATTTCTACGACAACAACGGCGAAGAGATCAAACTTTGACCCTTCCGGAGAGGATCCATTTCAAATACGACTATAAAGGAAAATATATCTTCACCCTGGGTGGCCGTGCGGACGGTAACAGCCGTTTTGATTACACCATCTGGAACAACAGGGTCAACGGTAGTTTCGAGTACTTCAATCGTGTGTCTGACAACCTGATCTTTAGTGTTCCACTCCCATTGTCCAGCGGGTTTGCATCTACTACAAGGAATGTGGGAAGCATGTATAACCGTGGTTTTGAGATCGCGATCAACGCAGATGTGATCAGAACCAAAGATGTTACCTGGAACATCGGCTTCAACGCTACAACATTTAAAAACCAGATCACCAAGCTTCCGCAAACAGAGATTATTTCCGGAACCAAAAAGCTCATGGTTGGGCGGTCGATCAATGATTACTGGCTGAGGCAATGGTATGGTGTGGATGCAACTGACGGAGCAGGACTTTATCTGGCAAATCCTGGTACTGCTGTGAGAATTACTGGCAAGGGGGACTCTGTGGTCCTGAATCCAACCAACGCGAAATTTGACTACAGTGGCAGCGCCATTCCTGACTGGTACGGCGGTTTTACCACATCCTTTCGGTACAGGAATTTAACCTTGTCAACGTTGATCAACTGGCAGATCGGTGGTCTCACTTATGACGATACCTATGCGGCCTACATGCACTCGGGAACTTACGGTGCTTCATTGCACACAGATATGCTTCAACGCTGGCAGAAACCCGGAGACATCACCACGGTGCCAAGAATGGATAATGCACAAACCTCATTCTTTGGTGCCACAAGAGACAGGTGGTTGACAGATGCATCTTTCTTAAACATCCAGAATATCACCTTTGCCTGGGATTTCAAAGGTCGCGAATTCATCGCGACCTTTTCGTTTTGTATACCTATGGATCAAAACACGGGCAGAAGCCGATTTGTCAGGTCCATAATGAAGAAAATTTTAACACATTCCCACATTCACCACATTTATCACATTCCAATTAGTCCCTGCTCCTGCCACCCAGATAGATCAATATATACTGCACCAATGTCACAATGGACGCTAAAGCAGCAACAACATAAGTAGTAGCAGCCCATTTCAAGGCATCTTTAGCCTTGGGGAACTCAGTTTCTGTAGTCACGCCCGTGGTCCTGAGCCAGGCCAGAGCCCTGTTACTGGCGTCAAACTCAACCGGGAGAGTAATTACACTAAAAACGGTAGTCATGGCAAACAGACCGATGCCAACCAGCAATAATGACGGGAATACATTCACCAGTAGGATGCCAGCCAGCAGGATCCACTGAACCATGTTAGAGCTGAACTGAACCACCGGAACGAGCCGGCTCCTCAGCATCAGCCAGCCATAGGCTGTGGCGTGCTGTACGGCATGGCCGCACTCGTGGGCAGCAACGGCAGCTGCTGCTATGCTGCGCCCCTGGTAGACCTCTGGGCTCAAATTGACCGTCTTATTCATCGGATTATAGTGGTCAGAAAGGAATCCGTCCACGGAAATGACCTGAACATCGAAAATTCCGCTCTCCCGGAGCATCCGCTCAGCAATCTCCTTCCCGGAAAAGCCTGAAGCCAGACCAACCTTGTTGTACTGGTTAAACTTGCTTTTCATCCGCATGGACACCAGCATGCTGATCCCTACAAAAATGATCGAAACCAAATAAATTGAACCCATTTCCTAGTTTTTATTAATAATACGAATATCCCTGCAAATTGATCTCCATTCTTCAAAAATCAAAAAATTAGCGACGTTTTGACAGACCTGATTTTCCAACCCTTTTTGGCAAAGTCAAATTGTCAAATTGCCCGGTTGTTAGCCTGAAAAAACTATGTAACTCTCTGATTAACAATTCATTAATCACCTGTCATGAAGTATCCCGTTGGGTGTGAAAGTTATTCACACACCGAAAAATTTATTTTGTTATCTGGGAGCAATTTGTAATTTAGTGCAAGAATTTAATGGGTTAGTAAGTATCAAGGGTCAGCGAAAGTTGGCCCTTTTTACGTTTAAAAAAGAACTGTTTTTTTACCGCTTCATCTTGTTTTTTTCTTTCTTCTTTTCATTTTTTCATCACCGTAAGATTCATCGTCGCAGTTACCTTTACCAAATGAGTAAAGTCAAATCGGCGTTCTTTTGTACCAACTGCGGATACGAATCTGCAAAATGGGTTGGCAAGTGTCCTTCGTGTCAACAATGGAACAGCTTCGTTGAAGAGATCGTTCAAAAAGACAGCTCCCGGAACCCAGCCAGCTGGAAAGAGGAAGTTTCAAAACACACCAGCAAAACCATTCCCATCAGCGAAATAGAAAGCAGCGAAGAAAAAAGGATCGTTACAAAGGATCCGGAACTGAACCGGGTACTCGGCGGCGGAATCGTCCCTGGCTCACTGATCCTCGTTGCAGGTGAACCCGGAATTGGAAAGTCAACCCTCTTCCTCCAAAATGCACTACAGCTAAATGAATTACTGACCCTCTACGTAAGTGGGGAAGAAAGTGAACAGCAGATAAAGATGAGAGCAGACAGGCTGAACATTAAACATCCCGACTTCTACCTGCTCACAGAAACGTCTACCCAGATTATTTTCCAGGAGATAAAAAAACTGAAACCACAACTGGTTATCGTTGACTCCATTCAGACGATACATTCCAGCTTCATTGATTCATCTGCCGGTAGCATTTCACAGATCCGTGAATGCGCCGCAGAGTTCCAAAGATTCGCCAAAGAAACCCAGACACCCGTATTCATCATCGGCCATATTACGAAAGACGGAACCATAGCAGGACCCAAACTTCTTGAACATATGGTAGACACCGTACTGCAATTTGAAGGCGATCAACATTATGCTTACAGGATACTAAGAACTACGAAGAACCGCTTTGGATCTACATCTGAGCTGGGTATATATGAAATGTCATCAGCAGGAATGAAGCCCGTTACCAACCCGTCGGACATACTCATTACACAGAAAGAAGATCAGCTGAGCGGTGTTTCCATTGCAGCAACAATGGAAGGACTAAGGCCATTACTTATTGAAGTGCAGGCACTGGTTACACAATCAGTTTATGGAACACCGCAAAGAACAGTAAGTGGCTTTGACGCAAGAAGACTTCAACTGCTCCTCGCTGTGTTGGAAAAAAGAGGTGGCTTTCATTTCGGAACAAAAGATGTCTTCATCAACATAACGGGCGGGCTAAAAATCGAAGACCCTGCGCTTGACCTCGCCATGGTCTCCGCCTTACTAAGCTCTTTTGAAGATGTTCCCATCCCACAACAAGTTGTATTTGCAGGTGAAGTAGGACTTAGCGGCGAGATCCGGGCAGTTAACAGGATCGATCAGCGGATCGCAGAAGCAGAAAAACTTGGCTTTGAAAAGATCGTGATCAGCAAACATAATCGAAGACAGTCCAACTCAGCCCACCAGATCGAAGTAGTTACGGCAGGCAGGGTTGAAGAGGTTTATCAAATGTTCTTTTGATGCTTAAAGAGCTTGATCATATAGCTGCTTCAGTCAGGCATCTCTTCTATCCACATGTATGCAGGAGTTGTTATCGCGAGATCAGCGACCGCGAACATTACATTTGCTTTACATGCCTGGCTGAACTTCCGTTCACCCAATTTGCATTGTCAGAGAATAACCCCATCGACAAAAACTTTTATGGTCGCGTGCCTATCGAAGCCGCCATGAGCCTCTTGTACTTTACGCCTGCTTCTATAGTGCAAAATCTGATCCACCAGGTAAAATATAAAGGGCAGGAAAAGCTGGCGATTTACCTTGGAAAATTGATGGGCCGTGCCCTGCTAAGCGCCCCCAGGTTTCACGAGATAGACCTGATCTTACCCCTCCCCCTGTTCAAAAACAGGGAAAAACAGCGCGGATACAACCAATCCGCCCTCCTGGGACGGGGAATTGCTGAAGTAATGGGCATTCCGGTCAATGAAAAGGCACTCAAAAGAGTCAAATCATCTTCCAGCCAGACCAGAAAGTCGCGCGAAGAACGCTGGGAGAACGTGGAGGGCCTGTTTACCCTATCAGATCCCGATCCATTGGAAAACAAATCCATCCTGCTGGTGGATGATGTGATGACCACCGGTGCTACGCTCGATGCCTGCTCATCCCCCCTGCTGAAAGTTAACGGGATCAAGCTCTATATCAGCACACTGGCCTATGCCATGCAGTAATTCAAGGAGCAATCATTACTTTTGAATAGCGCATGAGGAAGACCATCATTTTAATCCCGTCACTGATCCTTTTCCTGTTTCTTTCCTGTAAAAAGGAAACCTTCATTACATCTTCAGATGCCCGGATTTCCGTTTCCATAGATACCGTCCGATTCGATACCGTTTTTACCCGAACCGGGTCGGTTACGCAAACGCTGAAAATTTTTAATGACAACAACCAAAAGCTTAGGCTAACGTCGGTGGAACTGATGGGCGGAAATGCATCACCCTTCCGTATAAACGTAGATGGTAATATAGGTCCGATTGTTCCGGGCACGGAGATCGAGGCGAACGACAGTGCTTATGTTTTTGTAACGGTTACCATAAACCCCACTGCAGCAAACGCACCTTTTATCGTAAGAGACAGCATTCGTATCCAATATAATGGCAACAGCAGGTTTGTTCAGTTAGACGCCTACGGCCAAAACGCCAGATACCTGAGAGGGAATATCCTTACTTCAAATACTACATGGGATGCCACCCTTCCTTACGTGATCCTGGATGGATTGCTCGTTGGTACCAATGTGACCCTAAACATACAAAAAGGAACCCGCGTTCATCTGCACGCAGATGCACCATTACTCGTTGATGGAACTTTGATCGCAAATGGTACAAAGAGCGACAGCATCACGTTTCAGGGCGACCGCCTGGACAAAGATTACCGCGACCTTCCCGCGAGCTGGCCCGGCATCTTTTTCCGTAACAACAGCACCGCCAACAGCCTGAAATACGCGATCATAAAAAATGCCTATCAGGGCATTGTTGCAGGAAGATCCACAGGCAGCTTTCCCAAGGTAAGCCTAAGCGAATGCGTGATCGACAACATCTACGATGCAGGCCTGACGGGGGTCAACAGCAGTATCAAAGCAGTGAACTGCTTGATCAGCAACTGCGGCTTAAACATACTTCTCGCTAACGGAGGCGACTATGAGATCACCCATTGCACCGTTGCCAGTTATTCAAATGTTTACCTGCCACATAAAAAGCCGGTACTGGTCATAAGCAATTGGGACAGTACCAACCAGGTGAATACATACGATATGAAAGCAGTGTTGAGAAATAATATTTTCTGGGGCGATTATGGTAACGTAGACGATGAAGTGGTCATCTTCAGAAGGGGTACAACTCCCTTCAATGTTACCATGGAAAACAGCTTATACAAAGCCAAAAACAATCTCAGCAACATTAACCTCATCAATAACCTGATGAACACGCCTCCTTTATTTGACAGCATAGACGATAATGGCAAGTTTTATGATTTCAGGATCAATAAAGGTCGCTCTCCCGCTATCAACAAAGGAAAGAACCTTTCCATCCCCGTTGACCTTGAAGGTAAACCCAGGGATGCACAGCCCGATATTGGGAGCTACGAGAAAAGGTAATGTTGTACTTTTGTCATCCGCTCAACCAATCATCGGCTCGGGTGTTATATTTAAAAACAACTCATCATGATAAAAATGATCATCGCAATAGCAGCAATCTGGCTTTTTGCTGCTACTTCCATTTACGACTTCAAAGTACCTTCTATCGATGGCCAAACCATTGACCTGTCGAAATACAAAGGGAAGCACATCCTGATCGTGAATACCGCTTCCAAATGCGGATATACCAAACAGTATGCTGACCTTGAAAAACTGCACGAGCAGTATAAGGACAAACTGGTGATCCTTGGTTTCCCTGCCAATAATTTTGGTGGTCAGGAACCCGGGACCAATGCAGAGATCAAGGAATTTTGCAGCAGTAACTATGGCGTCAAATTTCAGATGGCCGGCAAGGTTTCCGTGAAAGGTGATGATACCCACCCCCTATTCCAATGGCTGACGCAGAAAGAAAAAAATGGTGTGATGGATGCCGAGATCAAGTGGAACTTCACCAAATTCCTTGTAGACGAGAAGGGTAAACTGGTGGCTGTATATCCCAGTAGTGTTAATCCGATGAGTGAAGAGATCACCAAACATTTGAATTGATTTTGAGGTTCGGGGAAGTCATCGGCCAGATGGCCGTTAAAAATAACCTGGTGGGCATGGTAAAAGGCAATCGCCTGAGCCATGCCCTTCTTTTTTTAGCGCATGAGGGCGCCGGCGGACTTCCCCTGGCACTGGCGCTCTCCCAGTACCTTGTATGCGAAAAAGTGACCCAGCCCTCGGCCGGCTCACTTTTTGGAGATGCTGTACCCGTTGAACCACCTGATGAAGCCTGCGGGCAATGTCCTGCCTGCCAAAAAGCAGCCGCCATGGTTCATCCTGATATCCATTATTCCTACCCGGTGATCCCCAGAAAGTCTGGCGATAAACCAATAAGTACCGACTATGGTGCAGAATGGCGGGAGTTCGTAGGGCTTTACCCTTACGGAAATGTGTACGACTGGCTTCAATTCATAGGAGCAGAGAACAAGCAGGGAAATATAACGGCCACGGAATGCGGGGAGATCATCCGGAAACTTAACCTCAAAAGCTTTGAAAGCGTCTATAAGATCCTGATCATGTGGATGCCCGAATATCTCGGCAATGAAGGAAACAAACTGCTCAAGCTCATCGAAGAACCACCGGCCAATACTTTGTTTATACTGGTGGCACAGGAAGAATCCAAGATCATCCCAACCATTCTTTCGCGAACCCAGTTAGTCAGAATCCCCGCCCTTGAAACCAGGGACGTTGCTGAAGCACTGGTCAAGCGGGCCAGGGCATCGGAAGATGCGGCCCGGCAGGCAGCATCAGTGGCAGACGGAAACTACCGTGAGGCACTTCAAATTATGCAGCATGCAGAGTCGGACTGGGAAGAGACCGTCAGAAGCTGGTTGAATGCTACGTTGAGGACCGGACCGGCGGAACAGGTCAAATGGACCAATGAAGTAAGCGGACTGGGAAGGGAAAAACAAAAGCAAATGCTGCGGTATTTCAATCACCTGCTGGAACAGAGTGTGAGGCTGCGAATTTTAGGGCGCGAAAACCTTCATATTCCTGCCAATGAGATCGATTTTGCTGAAAGACTCAATAAAATGGCAACCCTTGGCCAACAACAGGCCATCGTAGAACAGCTGGATAAAGCGGTATACCATATAGAAAGGAATGCGAACGCCAAAATGCTGTTTCAGGCGCTCACCATCCGGATCTACCATATCATCAAAGACAACGCCCTCACAATAGTGAACTGAACATTGACCTTTTAATCGTAATTTCGCCCCTCAACCCCGTAGAACGGGGTTTCTTTATAAATCTTATATATATATTATTATGGGCTGTAGCTCATGTGGAACAAATAAAAACGGAACGCCCTCCGGTTGCAAAAGTAACGGCGGGTGCAGTAGCGGAGGGTGTAACAGGCTAAATGTTCATGATTGGCTGGCAAATTTGCCCTTTCATGACCCCGAAAGTGCTTGCAAGATCATCGAAGTGTCCTTCAATAATGGCAGCAGAAAGGATTTCTACAGGAATACCACCCTGCAAACCTTTATCAAACATGAACTGGTCACTATTGAAGGTGTAAGCGGTTTCGATGTGGGTGAAGTAAGCAGTACCGGTGAAATGGTCAGGCTTCAGATGAAGAAAAAGCAGGTAGACGAGGCCTCGCCCGATATCAAGAAAGTACTGCGCAGGACCAGCGACCTCGATATACAGAAATGGAAAGAGAACAAAGCCCGGGAGTCAGGTGCCCTTGTCAGGGCTCGTGCCATGGCGCGCCAGTACAACTTGCAGATGAAGGTCTGCGAGGTGGAGATCCAGGCTGATGGCAGAAAAGCAACGTTTTTCTACACAGCAGACGACCGTGTTGATTTTAGGGAACTAATCAAAGCCTACGCTTCCGAATTCAAGGTTAAAGTGGAGATGAAGCAGATCGGCGCAAGGCAGGAATCCGCCAAAGTGGGCGGCATCGGATCCTGTGGCCGAGAGCTATGCTGCAGTACCTGGCTGTCAGATTTCAAAAGCGTGACCACCACCATCGCCAGATACCAGAATCTCAGCATCAATCAAACCAAGCTCAGTGGCCAGTGCGGCAGGTTAAAATGCTGTCTGAACTATGAGTTGGATACCTATTTGGACGCGCTCCAGCATTTTCCGGACCATTCGGATATTCTTGAAACCATGAAAGGCAATGCCGTACTGGTTAAAAAAGACATCTTCAGGAACATCATGTGGTATGTGCTGCCAGACAGTAATATGCATTACCCGCTTTCCATCGAAACGGTAAAGAAGATCAAGGCGATGAACCAGAAAGGAGTCAAGGTTGAACAACTTGAAACTACCGAAGTACAAACTTCAGTGAAGAAAGAGGTTGAACCGCAGTTTGTTGAGCTGGTAGGACAAATCAGCCTTCGTACCCTGGAAAGAAACAGCCAGAAGAAAAAACAAAAATCCAGGGATCAGCGTGATAACCAGCCGAAAGACGGAAACCAAAGATCCCGCGACAATAAGCCCCGCGAGATGAACAGGAGCCGGGAAAGCAGTAATAAGGAAAACAAGCCCCGGGAGAATACCCCGCGTGCTAATTCAACCCGCGATCAGACGAATCCGAATAAGGAGCCTAAACGAATCATCGGTCCACCAAAGAAAAAAAATCAGTAAAATCTTAAACCGTTCCCTAAGGAGAACGGTTTTTTTATCCGTATGCCTCTCGTATCAACAATCCCCAACATCGTGCGACTTACCTTTCTTGTTATCATAGCTTTTCTCCTTCTGTGGGTACTTGTGGCCCCTGGTTGTATGACCTTCAGAACGTCGGACGAGAAAGCTATAAAATCTTTTGCCGGTAAAGGGCTTGATCTCAAGACTGTCACGATCAAAGTAAATAAAAACGATATCCATTTTGTATCGGTCGGAAACGACACGCTTCCTACGATGGTCTTTATTCATGGCTCACCGAGCAGCTGGAACGCCTTCCAATCGTATATGGAAGACCCTAAACTGCTTTCCCTGTACCGTATGGTGGGGATCGACAGGCCCGGCTTTGGGTATAGCGGATTCGGAAAAGCATTCCCCCTTCAGGATCAGTCTCGCCTGCTAATGCCCGTTTTTGACAAGATCAAAAATGGCAAACCTATTTATCTTGCAGGACATTCATTGGGCGGACCGCTGGTTCTAAAAATGGCTGCTGATGCCCCGGAAGTATTCTCCGGGATCATGCTCATATCAGGATCTGTAGATCCCGCCCTCGAGCCGGTTGAAGAATGGAGATTCTTCATGGATAAATTCCCCTTCCGTTACCTGCTGCCAGGCTCGTTCAGACCCAGCAACACGGAACTGATTTATTTCAAGCAGGATGTGATCTCACTGGTTCCGGATTTCCAGAAAGTCATTTGCCCCGTTTACCTGGTACATGGAGAAAAAGACAATTGGGTGCCGCCGGGGAACACAACCTTTGCAAAAGAAAAACTGGTAAACTCAGTAAAAGTCAAACTTGTCATGCTACAGGGTGGTACTCATTTCATTCCCTGGACTAAAAAGAAAGAAATTGTAGATGAATTGGTGGAAATGGCGGAATATCCGTTGAATAATCGCTCAACTACTTCAGTGATCGGTAAACGGATTCCATCATTCTAGGCCTCACATTTAACTCCCCAAACTTGTTGCTTCTGTTGGGATGAACGCGGTTCGACAACACAATGAAGATCATATTTTGAACGGGATCCGCCCAGGCCGCTATACCCGTGAAACCTGTATGCCCAAAAGTCAGGGGCGATACACTGGCAGAAGGATAAGGCTCTTTCCTGACGAGATTATCCTTTAATGGCTTATCAAAACCAAGACCCCGGTGGCTGATATCGCTATTATAGGCAGTAAATCTTATGATCGTTGTGTCTGACAAATATCTTCTTCCATTCCAAACTCCCTTATTCAGGAACATTTGCATGATCACAGCAATATCATATGCATTACTGAACAGGCCGGCATGCCCGGAAACACCGCCAAACATAGCAGCGCCCTCATCGTGCACATCACCGCGCAACAGCTGGTTGCGGAAATATCCTTCATCCTCTGTGGGAACGATACGGGACATGGGAAAACGTTCTCTCGGCTTGAAACCCGTTGTGGTGAGACCCATCGGATCATAAAAATGCTTTTTCGCAAACTGATCCAGACTTAGCCCACTGATAGCTTGCACAATAAGTCCGAGAAAAATAAAATCATTATCGCTGTACACCAGTTTTGCGGGCAGCGTCAATGGACTTGAAGCAATACGTTTATACATGGTATCCCTCCACGACTGATGCATGAACATACTGTCTGCCACCCTCAGTGAATATATGGGCGATGATGTTTTGCTATAGATGCCATCCTTCGGAATGCCTGTGAGTGTATCAATCGTTTCCTTGTAAAACTGAATATAGGACTTCAGTCCTGCCTGATGTAACAGGATATCCCTTACTGTTATATTCTCTTTGTCTGTGCCCAATAACCAGGGAATATACTGACCGATCTTCGCATCCAACGAAAGCTTTCCTTCATCATAAAGCTTCATGATCGATAACGTAGTAGCACAGATCTTGGTAACAGATGCCAGGTCAAAAATGCTTTCAGGAGATACTTTCTCGGTACTGTCGTACGTGTAATATCCATGTGCTTTATGATATGCGATCTTACCGTCTTTTGCCACCAGTACAACCATACCAGGCGCAGCATGTTGGTTGATCGCATCACCTGCTATGGTATCTATGGACTTCAATACACTAACATTCATTCCAAGGATCGATTCCGATGGCAGCAACATCCCGTTTCCAATACCTCTGCCTGCCTGTAACAACGGCGAAACAGTAACCGGGAGTGTTCCTTTACTAAGAAGGTGCCCGTTCAACATATCTGCCGCTGTTTCCTGAACGATACGGTCATCTTCATAACATACCAGCAGGTTCCTGGCAGTTTCGAAATTCCTTGCTGCATAGGGATTGCCGAATACGAGCACGGTATTGCTGACCTTACCCTGCAAATTATTCACCAGGCTGATTGCGGCATTACTTAGTCCAAAATTACCAGCAGGGTATCTTCTCATTTGGTGAACGCCTATAACAACCGCATCATATCGCTGTTGCAACAATGGGATCATTGACACGATCCGGAGAGAATCCTGTTTATAGTCGACACAAAAAACGTCTGCATTGTAGTCAGACCTCATTCGATTTGCAAAAGCATTGCCTTTACTTATTCCGAGGCCGATGTATGCGATCCTGTTTCTGGTTCCGGGAACGATCGGGAACGACTGTTGATCCTCATTTTTCAACAAGGTGATCGCATGCTCAGCCACTTTCCTACGTATGGAATCACTTTCGCGGTTAAGGTCAGCCACCATATTCCTTGTATCAACCGGCGTCCAGTTGGCGAGTCCCAGATCGAACTTCGCATTGAGTAGTTTCAGCACACTTTGATCGATCTGTTCCCATTGAATATCCTTCTTCTTAATGGCCTTTCTGATCTCTTTGATGGAGCCTTCCACATCTTCAGGGAGACAGAGGATATCGTTACCTGCCTTGATGGCTTCACGGGAAATCTCACCGCCGGGAAAGTATTTCGTAACGCCTTTCATCTCCAGTGCATCAGTGAAGATCATGCCGTTGTAACCGAGCTCTTCTTTCAGCAGTTTGGTGACATTATTATAAGAGATCGATGACGCACGGTTAGCGGTATTGTCTATTGCCGGTATGGAAAGATGGCCGATCATCACCGCGTCCACTCCCGCTTCGATCATTTTCCTGAAAGGATACAATTCCAGGGAATCCAGTTGTTTACGTGTTTTATTGATCACAGGAAGATCGTAATGGGAATCAACGGCCACATCACCATGACCTGGAAAATGCTTGGCACAGGTGAGTACACCTTCTGCCTGCATACCTTTCATATACATGATGCCGTATGAGGCTACACGCTCCTTATTTTCTCCGAACGACCGGTCGTTGATCACCGGGTTGTCCGGGTTATTATTCACGTCTACATCAGGCGCATAGTTCATATGTACGCCAACCCGTTTGCATTGTTTCCCAACCCATCTTCCGTATTCGTAAATGATGTTAGGATCGTCAACAGCGCCGAGCATCATTTGCCTTGGCAATGCCCTTACGCTGTCCATTCGCATACCGATCCCCGTTTCCGCATCTATGGATATCAAAGCCGGTATGCCGGCGACTGCTTGTAAACGGTTCAATATCTGTGTTTGCACAACGGGGCCGCCCTGAAAAAGGCAGATCCCACCCACTTTATATTTCTTCAGGGCCTCTTCAACCTTATCCCCAAAAAAACTAACCTTCCCCGTTTTACTGTCGATCGTCGAAAGCCTCACTACAATCAGCTGGGCTATTTTCTCATCAGGCCCCAGGCTTCTGAAAACACTGTCTACCCAATCTTTTTTTGAAAGCCGGGAAGATTTCTGGGAATACGCATTAAAAAAAATAATGAGGCTTAGAAACAGAGCGGCGAACTTAGGCATCAGCTTAATTTATCGTAATTTTATAGCTTTTAAAATTAAGTGTTTTGAGCGACATCATTCAACTGCTTCCGGATAATATTGCCAACCAGATCGCTGCAGGCGAGGTGATCCAGCGACCTGCCAGCGCTGTGAAGGAGCTGTTGGAAAATGCAGTGGATGCCGGGGCAACTGAGATCAGGCTGATCATCCAGGACGCCGGAAAATCACTTGTACAGGTAATTGATAATGGTCGGGGAATGAGTGAAACAGATGCGCGCATGAGTTTCGAACGCCATGCTACTTCCAAGATCAGGAAGATAGATGATCTTTTTCATATAAAAACGATGGGCTTCAGAGGCGAAGCGCTGGCATCTATTGCAGCGGTATCGCAGGTGGAAATGAGAACGAAAAGAGATGAGGACGAATCCGGGACCTATATCGAGATCGACAACAGCGTTGTTAAGGTGCAGGAACCATGCTCTGCAAATACCGGCACCAGCTTCTCCATGAAAAATCTTTTTTTCAACGTGCCCGCCAGAAGGAATTTTCTAAAGAGCAATGCGGCGGAAACCCGGCACATCGTAGACGAGTTCATGCGCGTTGCATTATCTTTCCCCGGAGTGTTTTTCTCTTTTACCAGCAATGGCCAACAAGTGTTCCATCTTGAAAAAGGGAATCTGAAACAGCGTATTGTTCAGCTGCTGGGCAGTCAATACAATGCTAAAGTGGTCAGCGTGCAGGAGCAAACGGACTATTTGAATATAGCTGGATTTGTTGGTAAGCCTGATACCGCAAAAAAGACCCGGGGCGACCAATATATATTTGTCAATAACCGATTTATCAGAAGCGCTTATTTGAATCACGCGATCATGAACGCCTACCATGATCTGATCCCTGCGGATTCTTATCCACTGTATGTACTGTTCATTGACATGGACCCGGAAACCCTTGACATCAATGTTCACCCCACTAAGCAGGAGATCAAATTTGCGGATGAGAAGGTCGTTTACGCTTTCATTCAGGCGGCCGTGAAACATGCACTCGCACAATACAGTATAATGCCTGCGCTGGATTTCGAACTTGACCCACAAGTTCAGCAACTCGATGCCATCAATAAGCCATTCACAGAAGAGAAAAAGCAATCTGCTTCTTCTTCACTGCTGTACCAGTCGTTCACCAAAAAACACCAGGCGCATTTCATTGAAAAGAACGGTGGATTAAAAAATTGGAAAGAGTTTTACACTGAGCCCGGCACACAGGAGTGGCAACCCCGCATGCAGGAATCGCAGCCCCTCCTGCACCAGGAGTCTGCATTTATGTCACCTTCCGGCAAATTGGAAATTGATACAGATGCGGTTCACGTTCAGATGCATAAAACATTCATCCTTGTCACCACCAATCGGGGTTTTCTGGTAGTGAACCAGCAACTTGCCCATGAGCGTATCCTGTTTGAGCGTTTTACAGATGCGGCGCAGGTAAAAGCGATTGCCACACAAAGAAGCCTGTTTCCTTCAAACATTGATCTCGCTCCCGCAGATGCCGTGATGCTGGAAGAATTATTACCGGACCTTTCTCAACTGGGTTACCTGATCGAACCATTTGGAACGAACAGTTATGTCATCCAGGGTACGCCGGCCGATGTTGAACAGGGCAATGAAAAACAGGTGGTCGAAAACTTGCTGGAGCAGTATAAACATTTCACCAGTGAGATCAGGTTTTCGAAAAGAGAAAAACTCATCAGGTCCATGGTCTCGCAGCGCGTAGTAAGGGCCGGGAAAACATTAGAAGAAAAAGAGATGAAGTCGTTAGTAGATGACCTGTTTACATGCAGGCATCCCAACACAACACCCGATGGCTCACCTACTTATATTGAATTCAAGCAGGATTCGCTCCTTAAAATGTTCAACCAGTAGCCAGACTCAGATCCGTCTTCCCGTGGTTTGAAAAACAGCGAGTATGAATTCGTCTGCCCTATGGTTTGATCAGTAATTGTCGATGATACTATGTAGGAAATCGGACATGCGGTTGCGAATGTTCACTGTTGGCTGCTTATGGTTGTTGACCAGTATAGAGAAGACCAGGACCTTGTTTCGCTTGGTCACCACAAATCCACTCAGGGCCATCACTCCGGTCAGTGTTCCTGTTTTTGCATATAACCTGCCACTATCCGCAACATAGGTTCTCAGGGTTCCCTCGCCACCGGTAGCAAAAATATGGGTGATCCTTTCCCAGCTGAATTCATTCTTCATCTTGTCGAGTACCCAAATAAAATCCCGTGGTGTGAACAGATTGAAACGGCTTAAGCCGCTACCGTCGGCCCACGCTGGCTTATCCGGTATACCCCCAAGCAGGTTGCTGGTGATGGACTCCACAGCAGAAGGCGTGCTCAGTTTGCCATTGAGAGCCTGACCCGCCATGAGCAGGGTTTGCTCTGCAAAAAAATTATCGCTTCGGTGCATCATGGGTTTAAGCATGGAATCAACAGGTCTGCTGTATATCACTTCAGGTACTCCCTTGTATTGCACCTTACTATCGGCCTCTATAGGAATGATCACCTTATGAAGACTGTCCTGCACCAGTGCAACGGCTGTCTTTATGCCGTTGGTGATAAAGGGTACGTCTGTGTCTGCGTTTCGCTCACGGCCCTCATAGATGGTAAAAGCGTTGGCTGCGGGTTTTCGTTCCACACGAAATCCGAATCCGGGTTTTCCGAAATCGACGGGGCCGTCGAGCTCAGGGTCTGAATAAATAAAAGTATCTACTGTATCGGCAGGTGTGGTGGGGTTCTCCTTTTTTGACTTCACCTGGTACCAGCGAACTACGTTTCCGTAAATGGGGAATGGACTTCTTTCTGCCATGTAGTAGGCGCTGTAATCATCCCAACTCCAGCCCCTTCCCAAGGCGTTATCGTTCCAGGGAGCAGGATCCATGTAAGTTTTCTTATCTAACATTCGGATAAAATCGGCAACTGGCTGATCCGGGTAATCTTTATGCAGAAAGGTGGGATCGCCCGTGGGCACCAGTACGATAGCCGTGTCCATGTCAACATAGAACATGCCGGGCAGATTCTTTCCCAGTAATTTCATCCCGGCATAGCAGCTGAAGATCTTCGTATTGCTGGCAGGAACAAAGTATTTATCGTCTTGGTGCCTGTAAATGAACTCTCTGGTGATGGGATCGAAAACGGAGATGCCGATATGACTGTTCAGGAAAACGCTGTCATCTTCCAAATGGATAATACCGGATTTGGTGATCGGCTTCGCGGATTTACTGACAGACTTCCCGGTGGAGCAGGAGGTGATCATCACTGCCGCAGCCATCAGGAATTGCCAAAATATTGATCTTACCATAAACATTATTCTCTTTCCTGTGCCCTTAACCAGCGTTCAGGTGTTTCATTGCTGCTGGCAAGCATATAATCATTATGAGAGCAAGCTATGAAATTCCGGTTTGGTAATTGCATCCACCACCTTCCTGTTCGTTTACTCTGGAGAAAGGTTGTTTCCACTTCGGAGAAGCTGGTATGGAATTCTAAAAAACTCTCCCGCTCCTGGATCGGCGCCTCTTGTTTTCCTTTGTATCGGCCGTCAATGAAATACCAGATCATCTGGGCGATCTGTTTTGCCGTCAACATATGCTGGTCGTACTCCACGCGGTATCCGTAAAAGCCGATACTGTTCAGGATCTGGCTCATACCTGCGTACCGCGTGAGGGTACACATTTCTTCTCCATTCAGTCCGTTTGGCGAAATATGGTTGGCAGGGGCGAAAGCATTGGCAAGTGCTGAAATATCTACGCTCAGCATGCCGGAGTTCCTGATTACCGGTTCCATTTCCTCCATATTCTCTTTGATATGCCCGAGGCGGTAACAGTCGAAACGCAATTTATCCATAGTCTCGAGCATATCGGGATGAACCAGGTAACTCTGGAAAGCGAGATGGCTGTAGTTCCTGATATAATTAGGTTCGCCGGTAAGCATTTCCATCAGGAAATTATCATTTCGCATCGGGCTTTCAATGGTAAGGTCGATCAGCGCATCGATACAGGTAGCTTCGATGATCGTTTTCCTATCCCGGTATGCTTCATACTGCGCCAGGGTAAGATCATGTGAACCGCCGATGATCACGGCTGTTTTTCCCATATTCAGGATCTCGGTCACAACAGTTTTCAGTGCGGCATAGGTATCAGTGAGGGTAGCACCCCTTTTCACGTTCCCTACATCTGCGATATGAAAATCACGGTGCCAGAAATAAAGGCTGTAAAATTGGTGTCTGATGCTATCCGGTGAAGCATTACCATGGTCCATTCCATGCAAACCACGCTCTTCGCTACAGCCCACCAGCACCAGGTCCGCTTCAGCCAGGCTCGGAAACTCGTCGACATAATTGTCTACGAACTTGCCTATCTGGCCATCCTTATAGCCATTATCCTGGGATAAGGCATAGGGATCCACGGGTTCTAGAAAATCAGTGAGGTGAAACAGATCACTCATGGTAAGGATTTTGGCAAAACTAACAATATTTAATCAGCCTCGGGGCCATGTGATTATTGATAATAAGGGTTTATTTTCGCTGTAGTTATGGAGCAGTTATTAAACCAGATCGAAGAATACAAGAAAGAAATTGCAGGCGCAACCGCCGCCAATACAGAGGATGTAGAAAACTTCCGCATGCGTTTTCTTGGTACCAAGGGGATCATTAAAAGCCTGATGGGTGAGATGAAGAATATCGCCCCGGATCAGAAAAAAGATTTTGGTCAGGTGATGAACAGCTTCAAGGTATTCACGGAAGAGAAATTTGAAGCCCTGCGGACTTCTCTGGGTAACACAAATAACGGGCAAGAGCAGGCGAAAGACATTACGCTGCCCGGTGATCCCTTGAACACCGGTGGCCGGCATCCTGTAACGTTGATGCGTAACCGGATCGTTTCCATTTTCCAGCGCCTGGGTTTTGCCGTAGCGGAAGGTCCTGAAATCGAAGATGACTTTCATAATTTCACCGCCCTGAATATCGCGGAGAACCACCCCGCCCGTGATATGCAGGACACTTTTTATCTTTCGCAAAATCCTGACTGGCTGCTGCGCACACATACCAGTAATATCCAGATCAGGGAAATGAAAAAAGGCAGGCTGCCTATCCGAATCATTTGTCCTGGCCGCGTTTATCGTAACGAGACGGTCAGTGCCCGATCGCATTGCTTTTTCCATCAGGTAGAAGGGCTTTACATAGACGAGAACGTATCATTCGCAGACCTTAAGCAGACGCTTTATTTCTTTGTGCAGGAGATGTTTGGCAAGGACGTGAAAGTAAGGTTCAGGCCGAGCTATTTCCCATTTACCGAGCCCAGCGCGGAAATGGATATCAGCTGCATGCTATGTAATGGCAGTGGCTGCTCGGTTTGTAAACGTACCGGCTGGCTCGAGATCCTCGGGTGCGGGATGGTTCATCCCAACGTGTTGGAGAATTGCGGAATAGACAGCAACAGGTACACTGGTTTTGCGTTTGGCATGGGCGTTGAAAGACCGGCCCTGCTGAAATATGGCATTAACGACATCAGGCTTTTCAGTGAAAACGATATTCGCTTCCTGCAACAATTCAGCTCAGCAACATGAGGAGCATAGTTGTATGTGGAGCAGGTACCATGGGCAGCGGCATTGCTGAAACTGCCGCCCGAAGTGGATTTGATTCGCTGCTCTTCGACCCCAGCCAGGAAGCGCTGGACAAGGCCCGTGCCCGGATCGGAAAGAACCTTGACTTACTGCTCGTCCGTCAAAAGATAACGGCCATTGAATTGGAAGATATTCTCGGCCGGATACGATTTACCGCTGAACCCGAAAAATGTATTGGAGATATCGTTATTGAAGCGATCATCGAAGAAATTGGGGCCAAGAGAAAACTCTTTGCAGAACTTGCCAGTATCAATCCATCGAAAACCATCCTCGCTTCCAATACATCCTCCTTATCACTGGGAGAGATTTCGAAAAATATCGATGACCCCTCGAGATTTTGCGGATTACATTTCTTCAATCCTGCTCCTTTGATGAAGCTGGTAGAGATTGTTCAGACGGACGAAACAAGCATGCAGGTGGTAAGGCAAGTCATGGATTTCACCAGGGCGATGGGGAAAACTCCTGTGTTGTGTAAAGACTCTCCCGGCTTCATTGTGAACAGGGTTGCCAGGCATTATTATCTGGAGGCCCTGCAATTGGTGGAAGAAAGTATAAGTGACTTTGCGCAGGTTGACAGGCTATTGGAAAATGCCGGGTTCAGGATGGGTCCCTTCAAACTGATGGATCTCATCGGAAACGACATTAATTTCACGGTGACGAGTTCACTATACGAAGCCTTTGGCAAAGCCGCCAGATTCAAACCTTCGGCCATCCAGGAAGAAAAGATCAGGAATGGCGAGTTCGGCAGAAAATCAGGAAAAGGATATTTTACTTATTAAACTCATTTCATGGTATTTGTAACAGGAGGTTCTGGATTATTAGGAGGCTATCTTCTCCGGGAACTGATCAACCAGGGAATGAAGGTCAAGGCTTTGCACAGAAACAGATATCCTACGTTACTTACGAAAGAAGAGATCGATGCCATCGAATGGATACAGGGAGACCTGTTTGATGTTGTACTGCTATCCGAGATCTGCAAAAGCTGTAGCGAGGTATATCACTGTGCCGGGATGGTCTCATTCAACCCCTCTAAAAAGGACAAAATGATGCGGACCAACGTGCAGGGCACTGCAAACCTGGTGAATGCCTGCATCGCTGAAAATGTAAAAAAGCTGGTACATGTGAGTTCGGTATCGGCATTAGGCAGAAAAAGGGATGGCATGACCGTTACGGAAGAGTCACGCTGGACAGAAGAGAACAATCTGTCTAATTATGGCAAAAGCAAATACCTCGCAGAAGTGGAAGTTTGGCGGGGAATGAGCGAAGGATTGAATGCAGTGATCGTAAACCCAACGATCATTTTGGGTGTAGGAGACTGGAACGACAGTTCCGCAGCTACTTTTAAAAACGCATTTGGGGAATTCCCCTGGTACACGGATGGGGTGAGCGGATTTGTAGACGCCGCAGATGTTGCCAAACTAATGGTCTGCCTGATGAAGTCTGACATCACCGAAGAAAGATTTATTGTAACAGCGGAGAATCTGGGTTTCAGGGAAGTATTTAATTTAATGGCCAAATTCTTCAATAAGCGCCCGCCGCATCGAAGAGTGTCTCGTTTAATGGCCGGGTTGGTTTGGCGACTTGAAAAGGTCAAGAGCCTGTTCACAGGCCAGGACCCGCTGCTCACCAAAGAGACCGCGGAAACAGCCCAGATGAAAGTGTACTTCGACGGATCTAAACTCCTTAAAGCTGTTCCCGGATTCGTTTACAAGCCTTTAGAGGAATCCATCGCTGAAAGCTGCAAAGAATATTTGCTCAGGGTTAACAATTAGAGAACAATATTTGCATGTCAGCAAGGTTATCCATATCAATATGAAAAAAATCATCATAGCAGCATTCCTGTTCCTTGTTCCGGTATTCATGTTCGCCCAATACAAGGTCAGCGGTATCGTTTTAGACGAGAAAACCCAGCAACCTATGTCGGGCGCCTCTGTATTCTGCCAGAATACCACCATTGGCACTTTAACCAACAGCAATGGTGAATTTTCCATCACGGTCCCTTCAGGCGGTTATGATATTGTGGTGAGTTACACAGGCTATGAAACCCAGAGTCAGCGGATCAGCAGGCAGACGGAAAACATTGAGACCATGAGGTTTGTGCTGAAAGAAAAGGACAAAAGCATGGAAGAGGTTTCGGTGGTTGCCACTACCGAAGTGCGGAACGGGTTGGAGAAGTATGGAGATTTTTTCAGGGAACATTTTATCGGACTAACGGAAAACAGTGCTTTATGCCAGATCGAGAACCCCGGGGCCCTCAGGTTTTTCTTCAGCAAGAAAAGGAACAGGCTGAAGATCATCGCCAGTGAGGACCTGATCATTATGAACAAATCCCTTGGGTACCGCATTCGTTATCAACTCGATTCTTTCATTCATGAATATGGCACCACCGTCACACAGTTCACGGGCTACCCCCTGTTTGAGGAGTTGAGTGGAACAGAATCTGAAAAAGAAACCTGGAAACAAAAACGGGAAGAAGCCTATCTGGGATCCCTCACTCATTTCCTGAAATCATATTATGAAAAAACACTGAGGAGTGAAGGGTTTATGATCCAGTTTACCGACAAATCAGGGAAGTTACGTCCGTTGAACGATCCCTATGAGTTTACAAATATCGAAGACGAAGAGCTTGAACTCAAACCGCCCGGAAAACTTCGAGTTGCCTATTTGAATGAACTGCCGGAAACGGCCTATCTGACCAAGAACAAGTTGTCACCTTCAAATACGATCCAGATCTCCGAGCTTGAATTCAGGGAAAGCATCATAGTAGAGAAAAACGGCTACTTTTTTGACCAGCGCGA